>Ga0315537_1001315_pt1 | contig 19578 bp, 14 predicted proteins | sample SalMarSW160270MG_FD_203091 | JGI IMG/M metagenome (GOLD analysis project Ga0315537, IMG submission 203091) | Salt marsh sediment microbial communities from the Plum Island Ecosystem LTER, Massachusetts, United States - Salt Marsh Sediment SW1602-70 ...
GCTGAAGTCAACATAAACGGACAGGCAAAAAATGAAGTTTTGCTTTCAGGTTATATTGATGTATTTGAATCCGTGGTTTGCACTTCTCGCAATTTAAAAAGGGGAGAGGTTATAGACAAGGACGATATTTATTTAGCAAAAATAAATGTTTCTCGCATATCTCCAAAGGTTCTCACTCATACGGGCAAGGCTGAAGGACTAAGGGCAAAACATAATATAAAGGCGGATACCTGTCTTAAAGAGTGGATGCTGGAAAAAACTCCAGTTGTAAACAGGGGAGATATTATTACGATCTTTGCGGAATCAGGCGAACTGAGGGTGACGGTGCCGGGGAGGGTATTGATGAAGGGTTGCCCGGGAGATCTTATAAAGGTTCAGAACTTGATGAGCAAAAAGGATATTTACGCAGAGGTCATTGATAATTCGTCGGTAATGGTAGAATTTTAAAAGACGGGAGATAAAGATGACGCACAGAAAATACATTTTTTTATTCATGGCATTAATTTTTCTGACCGGTTGTGCGGGCCGGCAAAAAAGTGCTTCCGGCATGGACGGAAATAAAATGGTCCATCATCCGCAATTTCCATCTTATAACCCTTCCCAACCTGTGGAGGGATCTTTGTGGTCAGAGGCCACGGGGATTAGCCTGTTCCCCGACAGGAGGGCACGAAAGATCGGCGATATTGTTATTGTTAGGATTGTGGAGGATCCAGAGGCAGAATTGAATGCAAATACCAAAACCAGTCGATCGTCAAGCATAGACGCAGCCAAACTGAAGTTTTTTGGCTATATGAAATGGCTTGCTGAAAAGAACAAGAGGCTTGCCCAGAATCCCGGAGAAGATGATCTAATGCTGGCATCCTTAGGCACGAAGTTTGATGGTAAAGGTTCCAGTGACCGGGACGGACATTTAAAGGCATATATTTCCGCCGTGGTAAATAAGGTTCTTTTCAACGGCAATCTTTATGTGGTTGGAAAAAGAGAGATCAAGGTCAATAATGAAACACAGTATATAACTCTATCAGGCATAATAAGGCCTGAGGACATAAGTCCAACTAATGAAATATCTTCTACATATGTGGCTGACGCCAGAATAACCTATGCGGGTATTGGTCCTGTGGCGGACAAACAAAAACCTGGATGGTTAGGGAGGATAGTCGATTATGTCTGGCCGTTTTAAATTTATAATTCTGTTTATTTTCGTTTTCGGTTTCAATTTTCCATCGCCAGGTATGGCAGCACGGATAAAGGATATTTCCTCGATCGAGGGTGTCAGACCTAATCAGCTTTTTGGCTACGGTCTGGTTATCGGCCTTAACGGCAGCGGAGACAAAGGAGGAACAAGTTTTACGATCCAGGGGCTGGCCAATATGCTTGAACATATGGGTATTGATATAAGCGCTGAAGATGTAAAAGTAAAAAATGTTGCTGCAGTTATTGTGAGTGCAACGTATCCCCCTTTTTCACGGATTGGGAAAAAAATCGATGTAACTCTATCTTCCATTGGTGATGCAAAAAGCCTTCAGGGAGGCACTCTTTTGTTGACACCACTGAAAGGGGTTGACGGCAAGATCTACGCGCTGGCCCAGGGACCTGTTGTGATTGGTGGTTACAGCGCCGGGGGCGCCGCCGGAGGCGGTGTAACAAAAAATCATCCCACGGTAGGAAAAATCAGTGGGGGGGCTACCATTGAAAGAGAGATCCCGCTGTCGATAATGGATAAAAAAGAATTGACGATTATTTTAAATAATCCGGATTTTAATACAGCCACAAGGGCGGCCCAAGCAATTAATTCGCAAATAGGAGAAAGCATTGCTAGGCCGATAGATCCGGGAACCTTAAATCTGAAAGTTCTCGAAAAGTTTCAAAACAAAGTGGTCAATCTGATTGCTCAAATTGGGGATATCGAAATTGAGCCCGATTGCGTGGCAAAGGTTATCGTCAATGAGAAGACAGGGACCGTTGTGGTCGGAGAAAATGTAAGGATACAAAAAGTTGCTGTTGCTCATGGAAATTTGAGCATTCAGATAAAAGAGACAAAACAGGTCTCACAACCACTTGCCTTTGCCCCGTCAGGAAGAGGCGCTGCTGCCACCCAAATGGAAGGGGGCACAATAGTCGCACCGGGAGGGAGTACCGTTGTTACCCCGGAGAGCGCGGTCGGAATAACCGAGGAGAATAATCGTCTTCTTTTGATTCCTGAGGGAAGGACTATCGGAGAGCTGGTCAATGCATTAAATGCAATTGGTGTCACTCCCAGAGATCTCATCACAATTTTACAGGCCATAAAGGCGGCAGGTGCTCTCCAGGGGGATCTGGAAATTATATAAAGGAGAAAAAGAATGATAAAACCGGTCGCAGCAGGCCCTGAAGGAACAGGATTACACAAAGACGGCTACCAGGTAAAACTTGAAAAAACCTGCGCGGAATTCGAATCGATCTTTATGATATATATGTTAAAATCGATGACCACAACCATTGATGATGATCCCCTTTTGGGGAATGATAATGAAAGCAAGATCATTAAATCAATGTTTGACGAAAATCTTGCACAGGAAATTGCAAGGGGTGGGGGCATGGGACTGGGAAAGATGCTTTTTGAAAGTCTGAAAGATAAAAATTTCGCTACAGATAAGATAATGAATTACCGATAAATAGAAAAGGGAGTTTATTCATGGAAGATGAAGCCATTCGTTTGATTGAAAAGCTTTTTTTTAAAAAGATTATGCTTTACAATGATCTTCTTCATTATTTGAAGGAAGAGAGAGAATCTCTTATCAGCATAGATCTGGACAAACTGTGGAGAATATCTAAGGAAAAAGAGAAAACCTGCGCAGATATAGAATCGACAAAAAAGGAGATCATCTCTGCATTGAGTTTAAAAGAAGATCAAAAATCTTTTAATCTTAGCCGAATAATGGAATTTATTCCCGGAAAATTTAAGGCGGAATTTCAAAACTTATACCTTCGGATTCTAAAAATAAAAGGAGAGATTGAGGTCTTAAGGATACAAAATATGACCTTTATAGATGATTCATTGAATTTTATGGATGAGATAATATCGATCATAACCGGAGAGACGGAATCCAGGATTATTTACAATGATAAATGCCGGTTTAGCAAATCGGGCCCCAATTTATTTTTAAACAGGGAGATTTGAGCATGTCAAGCTTGGGAATGGTATTGAATATTGCAACCAGTGCTCTGGCTGCCCAGCAGTATTGCTTGGATATTACCGCTCACAATATCGCCAATGTTAATACAGAAGGCTACTCTCGACAAATACCCAACCTTCAAGGAAAACAGGCTGTACAGTATCAAGGCGTGATTCTGGGACTTGGTGTGAAAACGGAACAGGTAATCCGATCCGTTGACCAGTTTATCGAAAACAGGCTCATGCAGGAAAAATCTAACCTGTCATCCTCCCAAGAGACGGAGAAATATATGCAGGTTCTGGAGGGTATTTTTAGCGAAAATTCCGAAACCAGTATTAGTTCAATGTTGTCCGATTATTGGAATTTGTGGAATGATGTTTCCAACAACCCGTCAGGATCTTCGGAAAGGATTGCGCTTTATGAGCATAGCGTGCTTATGTCAGAGCAATTTAAATCCTTGGACCCAAATTTGAGTCAGATTCAGACCGACATAACCAATGCCGTAAGTGTTGGAGTTGATAGAATTAATCAGATTACACGCGAGATTGCACAGATCAATGTTAAGATTGTGGGTATGGAAGGAAATAATAACGTGGCCAATGATCTCAGAGATAAGCGCAATGTTTTGGTTTCGGAGCTGAATGAATATTTGGACATTAAGACTTTTGAACAGGACAATCACTCTTTAACTATTATAGCGGGTAGAGGCTGTACACTGGTTCAGGATGACAGAAACTATGAACTGGAAATGGGGGGAAGCAACGGAGACCGGGTAAAATGGCAGGATTCCGGAGGCAATTATGTTGATATTACGGACTATATAACCAACGGAAAGCTTGGAGGATGGCTCGAATTAAGAGATGAGATCATTTTAAAATATGAACTGGATCTTGATGAAATGGCAAAGGAATTTATCTGGTCTGTCAATCAACAGCACAGCCAGGGGGTGGGGCTTGAAGGATTTAGTACGGTTACGGGGACATATGCCGTCACATCCACAACTCAGGGGATAGGGATTCCGGGGAGCAGTGGTGCGGGTCTCGATTACTATCGAGTGTTAAACAGAAGCAGTTTTACGGGGGCCAAGGACATTAGCACAGGGTATGCAGGCAATGAAACCCTGGAAATTTATGAGAATGGTACAACTGTGAATATTACGTTGGATGGCCCCGCTGATATTGATGCCGTCATAACCGCAATAAACACTGATCCTGGTATGGCAGGAGTCCCTGTTACAGCTTCAAAGACGGCAGATGGTCTTTATCTCGTATTGACCCATGACAACGCAAGTTCCGGTGGTACTTTTGGTATAGCCACTACATCGGGCAATGACGAACTTGGCCTCGACCAGAGTTTTAGTATCTGGACCTATGATCCTGACCCTGCCAATCCACCAGTGGAAAACGTTATTAATGAGATAAATTCTTCCACTACACTTGCAGAAATAGAGACCAAAATCAATGGGATAGCAAACATAAATGCATCGATAACAAACGGAAAGCTTCAAATTGCAGGCACGGGCGGATATACATTTGGCTTTTCCAATGATACCAGTAATGTTTTGGCAGCACTTGGGATAAACACATTTTTTAGTGGAAGCACCACTGGAGATATTTCTGTAAATAGTACGATTGTTTCAAACAAAAACTATATTGCTGCCGCCAGGATCGACGCTGCTACCGGGGAATTTGCCTCCGGCGACAATGATAATGCTTTGGCAATGACCGATCTGCAATACAGGGCCATGGATATCTCACAATGGACCTGTGACAGGATCAATGGAAACACAGAAGGGAGTGTCACCACGACAATTGAAGATTACTATCATTCCATGGTAGGCTCAATAGGCATCGTTTCTTCAAGCATCTCAAGAGAGACGAAATTTAATGAGATGATGGTTAACGAATTAAATACGTTGCGGAACAGTGTCTCGGCGGTTTCCCTTGACGAGGAAATGACAAACCTAATAAAATATCAGCATGCGTATCAAGCGGCAGCCAAGCTTATAACCGTTTCAGATGAAATGCTAAATACTTTGATTTCGGCGAGATAGGCTATGGCTAAATAACTTCTCAATACGTTATGGTGTGTTAATTGACGATGTTGTCCCGGATCCATAATTTGCTGAGATGTTACATGGATAAGGAGTTTTTATATGCGAGTTGCCAATAAAACCATTTACGATGCGATAATATATAATCTTGCAAATCGAACCCAGGAGATGAACAAGGCCAATGAGATCGTTTCCACGGGAAAGCGTATCAACAACCTTTCTGATGATCCTGTCGGACTTACCCAGGCACTTAACCTCAAATCTGCTATTTCGAACATTGATCAGATGCAACGGAATATCTCCCTTGGGAATTCCTGGCTTGCCTCATCCGAAAGCGCCTTAACTAATGTGGAGGATATTATCTCCGATACCAAAGTTTTGTGTATTCAGATGGCCAACGCAACCATTGGCTCTGAAGAGAGATTATCCGCAGCAGGAACCGTTCAAAACATGTTCGATGAAATAATTTCTTTGGGCAATACCAATGTGGCCGGAAGTTATATTTTTTCCGGGTCTAAAACCGATACCACTCCATTTAGCAGCGACGGCACTTATAATGGAAATGATAATGCCTTTACAATAAAGGTCGGTAAAGATACCACTGTTGAAGTAGGGAGCGACGGTGAGGCCATATTTGAAGATATTTTCACTACAATGGATGAGTTGAAAACCGCACTTATAGCCAATGATGTGGGAGGCATTGAGAATGCGATGAGCGACCTTGAAGGTCATTTTGATGACATTTCCGCCAAGATTTCCGATGTGGGTTCTAAAATGAACCGCATGGAAGTAAAAGAAAAAATTCTTGAGGATCTAAATTTTGCCAATACGGACCGGCTTTCTCAAATTGAAGATGCGGATTATGCAGAGGCAATCACGAGATTAACGGCCACGGAGATTGCCTACCAAGCGGCTCTGTCTTCTTCGGCCAAAATTATGACACAGACTTTGATGGATTATATGGAATAATAGAACACAATATGCCAAGGAACGGCTATGCTTATACTGACAAGGAAGTTGGGTGAAAAGATTAATATAGGCGATGATATTTCGGTTACTCTGCTCGAAATAAAAGGGGCGCAGGTCAAGATTGGGATCCAAGCACCAAAAAGTATCGGTATTCACCGCAACGAGATATATGAAAAAATCAGGGAAGAAAATCTGGGGTCCTCTAACATTAGCGACTCAGATCTTTCAAAAGCAGCCACCCTTTTGTAACCCATTAGTTTTGAGAGAATGAAATTGAAAATTGAAACAACGAGATTCGGAACAATCAGCATAAAAAAAGAAAAGATTATTGACATGCCTTTTGGTATGCTTGGATTTCCGGATAAAAAGAAATTTATTATACTTCAACATCGGGAGAATTCACCTTTCTTCTGGTATCAGTCTGCCGACGATCCCACGATTGCCTTTGTCATTACAAGCCCGTTTCTATTTAAGCCTGACTATAAGGTAGATATTGAAGATGCTTTAAAGGAGATGTCCTGGAACGGAGATGGAAAAACCGACCATTTAGAGACATATATTGTCGTTAATATTCCTAAGGGATTGCCTGAAAAGATGACCGGGAATTTTATTGGGCCAATACTGATAAATAATAAGGTTCGCCAGGCGGTGCAAATTGTAATTTCCAACAGTCCCTACATCCATAATTTTCCGCTTTTGTCTGTATGAGCTTTCTGGAACGGATATTGTGTGTTAAAGTTTCCAAGATAACATACCGATAAATTCTTAAAGGCTTCTCGGATGCGCGTGCATCTTTTCAGCCGGGGATCTTCAAACATAAAAGAAAAAAAATTAAAAAGAAAAGATGTCCTCCGGTGTTAACAACGGCATTTGGGGAAGCCTTAAATTATATAAATTTAGTGTGCATTACAAATGTGGCTAATGCATAATGAAACCAGCGCTTCGGTGGACTACAGCTCAATTAAGTGGGATGACTCAACCGGACAAAAAAATGCCTTGAATAAAGTCCAATAGCAGTTAAGGCGAAAAAAGGCAGGTCTTTCAAGAGATCCTGCCTTTTTTATTTAATCGGCGAAGCCAATTTGTATAAAATTGCGCCGCGATTTTATTTTGGCACGAATTTTGTATTATTTGAATTAATTTAATGAGATAAGATATTCACTTGGAAGATCGGTGATGAAAGAACCATTAACTATCTGGAAAAACATCGAGTTTTGTATTCATACGGCTGCTATCAATAAACAGAAGTTATCCGAAATAGAGCTAATAAAGTATAACTGCCCGATATCATTTAATAAATTACTGGCAAATAGGATGAAAGGCATCCGGTCCGACCGAGATTTGCATAATACGGTATTACCTTTAGAAAGAGACCGATTGCGACAACTGATAGAGATTGTACAAATCCAAATGAATAATTATTTATTCAATGCTCTTTCTGACTGTGATAGCGAAAGCGAATTTCCCGAATTTCCATTCGAATCGGTTGTTTTTTCTGGGATAGGAAATCAGATGGAGCCTTTTGTGTCAAAAAGCGAACCTACTCTACAAAAAACAGAAGCGATCAAATCGCAAACCGATATCGATAATATTATTGATCATGCCTCAAAGAAATACGATGTTGATCCTGGATTAATAAAAGCCGTTATAAAAGCTGAAAGTAATTTTGATGCAAACTGCACTTCCTCAAAAGGAGCAATGGGGCTTATGCAGCTTATGCCGGAAACCGCTAAGGAACTGGGCGTTAAAAATTGCTACAGTGCCGTTGAAAATATTATGGCGGGAACCTGTTATTTGAAAAAGCTGCTTGACAGGTATGATGGCAATATTTCCCTTACTCTTGCAGCCTATAACTGGGGAATGGGTAATGTTGAAAGGCACCCCGAAAAATTACCGCAAGAAACCCGTACCTATATCGCCCGTATCAATGATTTTTTACATAAGGAAATATCGTAATGGGCTTTAAAGAAAGGAAACTTTGTCAAGCGGGTGACAATCCGGCTTTAAAATCGCATTTCAATTTATTTGATTATGTGTTTCGTGAGATTCATTTGTCAACATTTTGTTTATATGTGTCAATAATTTGCCAGAGATTCTCTCCTTAAATTTCACTCAATTTAATTTCAAATTCAAAAGACCTTGTCTTATCATTAACAAGTTCATATCTTATTGATATTATGTCAGCTTATGACGTATCCGTACAAATCGTCAGAAATTATTTATAATAGGCACATATGTTGCAGACAGATGAGATATAATAGAATAAGGCAGAGTTAACAATAAACTCAACTATTTTAGTATTCTCCCGTTTTATAGGGGAATTAGCGGAGCCAAATAAATCAATAAGTTGGAGGAATAGATGAAGTCGAGGATTTTAATCGTCGACGACGAAGAAAGCATACGGTTTGCATTCAAGACCCATCTGTCAAATGAAGGACATGAGGTAATGACCGCAGAGGATTATTCTTCCGGTATAAAAGCGCTTTCTGAAAATGAATTCGATCTTGTGATAACAGATGTAATTTTAGGAGGCCAGACAGGAACCGATATCCTGCGGGAAATTAAGAACAGGGATATGAAGTGTCCGGTAATCATGATAACCGGAGAACCGAATATCGGAACTGCCGCTGATGCGGTGCGTTTTGGTGCTTTTGATTATCTTCCCAAGCCTATTCGAAAGAAAACGCTTTTGAGGGTTACCTCACAAGCGCTTCGCCACAAAACGATTATAGAAGAAAAGAACCGGATGGAGGCAGAAAATGAAAGATACCGTCTCAATCTGGATGCCATATTCAGGAGTTTACAAGATGCAATCATTACTGTAGATCATAATATGCGAGTGCTGGAAGTTAATGAGACAATAAAAGACACATGCAATATTTCCGCGTGCAAGATCATTGGAAAAAATTTTACAGAATTTGAAACTTCATGCAGTAAATCGTGCCTAAATGTTTTAAAAGAGATTCTAAAAGCGAATAACAGTGTCGGAGAGTTTCGTACCGAATGCAGGCATCAGGACCATCCTAACCAGGTCGCACTGTTGACCGGATCACCCTTGAAAGACCGTGAAGGAAGAGTCTTTGGGGCGGTTATGGTAATCAGGGACATTACAAGGCTGAACGGTTTGGAGCGGAAGTTGAAAGAACGGCAATCATTAGAAATGCATAACTGATTGAAAAAATTCAATTATTCGATTTTATTTGAGGTCTACCTTTTTCTGCGGACAACCCTTCTCTTTTTTACCCTTTTGCGGGGTTTTCTGGAAATTGGAGTTACTTTATTGGTTCCCTGAGATGCCGAGTTAATCCTTTCTTTATTATTTTCTTCCAATTCCCAAGGAAGGTTTTGCCGGTATCTACATGTTGATCTCGGGCATTTTAGGATAGTTTTTCCAGCTTTGTCGGAAGTTTCTACTAAGAATGGATTGTTACATTGCGGGCAAAAAATATGATATGGCTTCCCCCAGCTAATAAAATTGCAATTCTTAGATAAACATCTATAAAAAGTTTTTCCCATTGTAGTCTCTTCGGCCTGGACTTTCGACTGTTTACATAGGGGGCATTCAAGTGCAAGGTCTTCTTCAAAAGCTGCAATCTGACTTTCTATGGAATCAACGATTTTAAGCGAATTGTTTTTTTCAGGAGTTGTATCCGGTTCATCAATCATTGTCTCTTTTGTTTTTGCAATATTCTTTTTAATAAACTGGTCTTTATTTAGCTCAACTGGTTTATTGTCTTGCAAAGTGGTTTCGATGGAAGATGTGGAATCATCTTCGGGTATGTTTGTATCAGCTATTTCCTCAGTCAGGCTTTGCATATCCTTGTCCGTTTTTGCCAACTGTTCTGAGGGTGCCTCAGACAAGGTGTCCATATTTTTTGACTCAATATCAACGTGTGGTTTGGTTTCAACATCTTTTACTTTTGTCTCTTGTCCCTCAGATTCAATGTGATTATCCGTATCCGGAGTAATTTTATCTATTTCATCTTCCTCGGGAAAAGACTTACCAAAATCCAGCTTCCTGAGCTTCCTCTCATAAGCAGCTAAAGATAAGACTTTAGGAGCAGACGGGGAAACCCGGGAGTCCTTATGCCGGCTGTCAACTTTTTGACGACCCAGAATGCTCGACCTTTTTATTTGAGATCCCTGATCCTCTGATCGATCTGAAACCTTTGCCGGATATGAATCGGGGTGTTCTTTATTCAAAGGAACGCCCTGCATGTTTAACATTTGATCAAATTGACTTGTCGCTGAATCCAGATCTTTTCGTCCGGAATTAACCTCACCCATGGTCTGAATGAAGTAGGCGATGAGATTCATTCCAGGCATACCCGGGAAAGTCCGATCAAGAAGTTTGACCATGCTTGTGGCAGGCTCTCCCGGGATAAAATATTCATCATCAACATTGATATAACTCTTTTCGATCATATCCTGGACAACAATATTTACCTCACGGTTCGCTTCAAAGCCCATTTCTTCCAATTCACTGATTAATGTTTGAAAAGTATACCGAGTCGATGAGTCGGAAGGAAAAGTTTCCATCTCTTTTTCACGTTCTATTAGAAGAATAAGGCATGATATGATTGCAGAATTCATGGTCAGCTCACTAAACAGATAGCTGCTGCCGATCAAACGTTCTAAATGCTTAATAAGAATCTTATCAAATATGTTGAGCACTTTATTTTTACTGTTGTCGGTAACCTGTGCCATTTGACCTTCCTTTTTATTTTTATTTTGTTGATCCCCATGTTTTAATTTGCATGAACCTGTACGTCACAGTCGACCCGTAAGGATTTTCTTCAGTCATGGCCAATTTCGTTAAAAGATTGACAGCGGTAGTGGTTTTTCCAACACCGACTTTTTAGTTTGCAATATAGAAGGTTTGCTTAATAAATATAATACCGGGAATAAAACCATGTCTCTAAAATTTATAACTAACTGATATAAAATGCATATAAGAAACAGAACGCCTTTCAATAATTAGTTTATCTAAATAAAATTATGCAAAATATATACCAGTTATGATCCATTAAATGGAATGAGTTTTGCAGAACCTATAAATGAGTCTGTTGATTAATAGTCTTTTCGCACAATCTCTGCGTTATGCTCAAAAAATAATCCTCAGAATAGCAAATATATGCCTGTGGTTATTTTTTTCGCATGCCTTGATCTTGAACAAAAATCCTCATTAATCAACAGGCTCATAAATGAAGAGTTTGAAAAGGAGATTCCTATGGCTTCCATACTAACCTTGGAAGGTATCGATCAGGCTATATCAAGCCTTAAACACATAAATAAGAACACCCTAAAATATAGATATGTCCACCATATAAGACAATTTTATAGCAATGAGGATCCAGTTGAATCGGTTGGTGAGATAGGCAATGAAGAGCTGATAAAAATACTTTGGGATACAGGTGTAAGTCCTGAAGAAATAAAGAAAAAACGGAAAAACCTGAATAACCTAAGATCTTCTGTTAACGCTGATTTTAAAAAGCTTTATGATAAAGGGGGAAATCCAGAAGGGATAAAAATAGGACCGGACAATATCTTTGTAATGTTAGATGATGCAAAGGATAAGATTCTTAATGAGTTCGGATATGATTTACAACCCGATGGGACACTTAAATTAGATCAGATAATGGATATCCTAAGGCTGGCAAATGAAACCGTATCCGGGTCAATGGCTGTTGAAGAAAAAGTTGGAAAGGACAGTTTAAGTAAATTGGATCAGTTGAAGGGCCTTATCAAGGGATTATCGGAAAAGGTGGGTCTGTCCTCTCCCGGGCTGTCAGAAACGGATCATAAAACCGAAGGGCCCCTTGATGATTCCAAAAGGTTTGAAAAGGTTAACGATTTAGGAGAATTCCCATATGATATTGCCGGAGAAGGCGAGGTCGATGGGGGTATTGAAGAGGTTGAAGAAGTTAATGAACTTGAAGAAGATGAGGTTTTAGAAAAAGTCGGGGATTTAAATGAAGATGAAGTTTTAGAAGAGGTTGAGGATTTAGAGGAAGTCTCAGATGAAATAGCTGAAGAAGATGAGATTGAGGATTTAGAGGAAGATGAAGTTTTAGAAGAGGTTGAGGATTTAGAGGAAGTCTCAGATGAAATAGCTGAAGAAGATGAAATTGAGGATTTAGAGGAAGATGAAGTTTTAGAAGAGGTTGAGGATGTTGATGTGGATGCGCTTGCAGAAGAGCAAGAGCATAGTGAAGCGGACGGCGGCCAGGAAGATCTGCAAGGCGCCGGGAATGGCACAGGCTTAGACACATGGGGGGCAGAAGATCGTCCAGATGGGGTTGGGGCTTTAGAAAAAGATGCCGGTATGGGATTTCAGTCCGGTGATACCGGTGATGGCGATGTGGCTGTTGGTGATGGAGACGGTTCAGACGATGGTATGGGTCCGGATCCTCTTATAGGAAGTGAAGTGCCCGAAGGTATAACAATCGATGATTCTCAAGAAATTGAGGAAGTCGATGATTTAGAGGAAGATGAAGTTTTAGAAGAGGTTGAGGATTTAGAGGAAGTCTCAGATGAAATAGCTGAAGAAGATGAGATTGAGGATTTAGAGGAAGATGAAGTTTTAGAAGAGGTTGAGGATGTTGATATAGATGACACTGTTGAAGAAACTGGTTTTGACGGAGGTCTTGGAAGGGTTGATGAGAATTTTGATGAAGATAATATAAAAAATGGCATTAAAAAGGCAGAAGTTGCAAAAGAAACTGAAGGAATAGGATTTCCTGTTGATTCTTTAGGTCAGGAATATTCTGATGAAGTCAGTGATAAAGTAAAAAAAGATAGACTTCTTGCCGAAAAATTTGACGGTTACCTCGGTGTAATGGATAGATATTACAATCATTATATATTGATTCCTGGGGGTAAATATATTGTTGGAACTAAAAAGCCCGGAAAAGATGAGAAATCCGAACAAATGATCTCCTTATCACCTTTTTATATCGGCAGATTCCCTATAACCAACGGGCTTTTCCAAATATTTGTTGAGAAAACAGGATACAAAACTGTAGCCGAAAAAGTTGGATATGGAAACGTTTATTACGGGCGTTTTCAAAGAAAAAAAGATGAAATAACAGGTTTAATGACATCTACATGGAATTCCTCTCTTTATTGCGAAACAGTGGAAGGAGCATGCTGGTATCAACCGTGCGGTCCCGGCAGCACGCTTCATAATAAAAGAAATCACCCCATAGTTCAAATCAGCCTTGAGGATGGCATGGCTTTTGCGGCATGGACCGGTAAGAGACTCCCCACTGAAAATGAATGGGAGGCCGCATCAAGAACTGCAAAGGGATGGATATTCCCATGGGGAGAAGAATGGAAAAAACATTCGTGCAACATAGAGGATAGTTGTACCGGCGACACAACTCCGGTGGAAAAATACGCAGAATTTGAAAACGATTTTGGGATCGTTGATACCATCGGAAATATTTTAGAATGGACATTGGACGATGTTACAGCGCTGTCAGATAATAAAAATAAATATAGATACCATATCGCAAAAGGCGGAAGCTGGATATCAGGAGATGACGTCAGATTATTCAGCCGCTTCAAGATCGAGCCTGAATCTCACTCTAACATCCTTGGATTCAGGTGTGTTGCCCATTAATTTAAATAAACCGGGAATACAAAACTTGCCTTGATATACCGCTAACCCCACCTTACACAGGCATAAAATATTTCAAATTGAGCGATTTTTTACTTGATCTGCATAGAGATCTCTTGCGCATCAAGTATCCGTGAAAATCCTCGACATATCCATCCCGATCTCTTTCCGGGGCGGTTTTCGCGAACCCTTATGCATCAAGATCTCAGCACATCTCTTCGCAAAGAATCGCTCAACTTAAGTTTAATCAAGAAAAATCCATCCTTTTTTACTTTAACTCCATCACTTCAATGCCTGCCTGGGTTTGGAAACAGAGTTCCGGTTAGACACCCAAAAGCTAATATTGTTGACGTGTTATGAACATTGTATAAAGATTTTCAAAATGTGAAGTGGATTACATAAAAATTGATAAATAAATTTCATAATATTCCTTTCCAAGAATCCTCGCTGATTATCTAACCATCTGAAATCTATATATTTAGTATCAATAATCAAATTGTGCATGGTTTTTGCTACCCTAAGATTGTTGAATTACTTTGTGCTATTGAAAATATTAAGTTTCAAGAAGGAACTTATGGTTATGAATTATAGACCAACAGCAACAAATATAATGTTTCCTAAGAATAAAGATGAATTGTGTCCAGGTAGTATCTGGTTGATATCTAAAGGGAAATATACACATTTTGATTTAAGCAGGATTTGGGAGAGGGTTAAAAAAAAGACGGTGATGGAATATAAAATATCTGAGTTGGCCAGGTATTTACTTAATCCTACTCCTATTCAAATAAATAAAAAGCTGGTTGGATGTGAAATTTATTACCGCATGCCTTTTTATAAGATAAAAGAAAAAATCAGAAAAATATTACCACAAAAATTGCACGGGCTGTTAAAAGATAACCAAATCCCTGTCGAAGCACTCAAATCAGATTGGAAAACAGATACAAGCCCTGCTCAAGACGAAAGTTTTAAGTCCCATTTAGACAAAATAACTGAACTATTAAGGCCTTATAATCCTATAATAAAAAGGCTAAACAAAATAGAGCCAAGTAAAATATCTAATGTGATCGGAACCTGTGAGGATATCGGGGGACATTTTTCATATTTAAATATCCCGGGGAGTATAACGGATAAGCTTAATTATATCAGAGCTAATATTTCGAAAGATGTCGGAGTTATTCTTGAAAAAGCTTATATTGCCGATGGGTTGTTTGAAATGAAAGGATTCGATTTCAAATCCTATGATAAAAACAAATCATACCGGTTAATCAAATTTTCAATAAATGGAAAATCAAAAGCCTGTGTTCTTGATTCCGACAATAAAGTTGAATTCTGGATTGATGACATTAAACTTGTTCAATACATGCAATTGTTTGATCAACTAATTAAAATAGATCCAAAATTAAATAATTCTCTTCGCCTGTGCACTGCCGGAAAAGCAGAACCGCTGAAACTCCTTTTTAGCAAACCGCTTGAGATAGATTATTCTGAAGCTCGTCTGCCTGAAGTATATAGAGTGGTGTTTGAGAAGCTTGATGTAGAGACAAACAAAAAAGATGTTGTTAAGCGTGTGTTAAATAATTCTAAAGTTGGAGTTACGTTCAACTATGTTCCTCAATCCGAATATGATGGAAAGAAATTATTCGTCAATTTTTCTGTAATGCATAATTTTAATGCGCTTGAGCCCATAAAAGAGGATTTGCCTCAGGTATATTCAGAAATTAATAAGATGGCTTGGGTGACCGAAGCAGGAAAATTTTATTTGTTGGATTCTTTCAGGGGATATAAAAATGATAAGTGATTATAAAGAAAAGGATTATGCATGGATAAAGGAATTGATGCATTATCCTCAGACTCTGGAGCAACATTTGTCTTTTTTTGAAGACACCTCTGAAATTTCAGTGCCCAAGGACCCCATCGAACAGGTTATCTTTCAGGATAAGGCCAAGGCCGCCATAAGGAAAATTGCGCAAAACAAAGGACATATTCTTATGGTGGGAAGACCGGGAACTGGAAAATCCATGCTTGCCAACATGTTTAGCGAGGTTGTTGACAAGTCGTTTGGAGACTATTTAAGGCAGAAACAATCTATTGTGGCGTACCCGGGGAAAGATAAAAATACCATTCGGGTCGCCTATGAAGATTCTGAAAAATTGGATGACCAACTGGCTAAAATAATGAATAAAATCGTATCTGCAGAAGAAAGTGTGGATGATTTCAGTCTTTCTGATCAGATACATGCCTCCGGGAAACTAAAAAAATGCTTGCTCGGGGCGACGGGTATGGGTGTTGTTGCCGGACTTTATTTTGCCCCGGCATTTATTCTCACGGGCCTTGCCGGTATCGGCGCAATATTCATGTATATGCAGGAAAGTAATTACAAGGTGCAGGAGAAAATACAACAACAAGCCCTTACCGGCAAACAAAATGCTGTCAAGCATCTATATGATATGGTTCCGGAGGTGTTATACGATCCCAGAAAAGACAACGAATTAATGGCAAGGATATCTGAACCGGATTCCAGAAATATGAAAGGGGGGTTCCGGCATGACCCGTATCAGTCAGGCAACCTTCATACTCCGGCTCATAAGCGGGCGTATTTAGGCGCCCATGCAAAATCTCCGATTATTTACATTGATGAGTTAAAAACCATGATTAAGGTGGGGTATATGCCCGACCTGTTGGAGATAATGCAGAATAAAAAATTTATTCTTGAAGGGGGGAGAAACACGGGGAGTGGGTCTGCGGATCGGTCGGAAAATTATTTAAAAGCCGATAATATAATCGTCGCCTGTTGCAATCATGATACTCTGGAATTTCTTCAGAAAGAAGGAGATGGCGCTTTCATAAGCAGAATAGAAGACAAAGGGGAAATTATCCATTTGGAAAGTGCGGTTCCTGAAACAGCGAAAAATATCAAGCAGGTTGTCCAGTATGTAAAGCAGGAGATCCTCAATCTCGGGGAAGAACTCAAAGATGCCTGGGAAGGGGTAATAGAAAAAGAAGGTTATGAAGGAGTAAGGAAAAGAAGTGAGCACATATTTGGAAAAAGTCTTCCTGATGATTACAAATTGAAGGAGCGAGAGTTTTCCAGGGATGCGGTTTTGGAAATAATAAAGGAGCTTCGATGTCGTGCGTCAGATAAAAAATTAAGCAGTATCTTAAGACCGATAAATGGTATCATCAAGACGGCCGAGTTTGAGGCAATACTCGATGGTGCTCAACTGGTTCTGCCGGAACATGTCAGCCGTGCCCTGGATGAGCATTTAAGCCTTGAGGGAGCGGTTTCCAAAGAAATGGTTCAGCACAAGAGAGATCTTAAGAAATACATCGGCGCGATGACCGATTCAATCGGTTATGTTGTAGGGCTGGCAGTAACCTATTCAAAATCGAGCGGACAAATGTTGGGCCAACCGTTGCCGATCCATTGCCAAATTAATGCCGGAGGTTCGGACACGGTGGTTGCCCCCGGCAGAATCGGCGATATTGCCAAGGCGGCTGCTCAAAATGTTAGAGCGTCAATAAAAAAAGTATTACAGAAAATCGGAGCGCCTTATGTGGGATATGAAATGCATGTGGAATATATACAGGCCCATGCCGGTGTGGAGGGGGATAGTGCTTCCGTAGCCATAGATATTGCAATTATCTCAGATTATATAAAGCAGCCGGTAAATCAGAAGATCGGAGTAACCGGTTCCCTGACGGGGGATATTATCCTTGCCGTGGGAGGCGTTACCGAGAAAATAAGATCAATAATGGGTCCTGTTCTTGAAATGGAAGGCGCATGCATCCCATGGCAGAACAAGCACGATATCGAACCGCTTTTAATCAATACGGAATACGATTATATCCAAAATGACGAAGTCCCCGGCATTAGAATTTACAGGATTCAAAAGAAAAAAGATCCTTTTGACATATATTTTTGCAAGACAAAATATAATGCGTATAAGGTATTGATGGGTCTGGATAAAGAAGAAGTTGAAAACAGGATGACCATGAGAAGCAAGGAAGATTTAGAGTTTATTCAGAGAATGAAAGGCACTTTGCCCAATTGAGGTCACCCGTTAAAAGCGGGTCAATATCATCATTTAATACACCAGCACCAGAATTTTTTGAGATGCTACAATAGTCCGTCAGTTTATTGTTAGTACCTGTCAATAATTTGCCATCGATCCTGCCTGCCAAGAAGCCCGAGTTCATGAATAATATATGTTATATCTTGTTGATATCATATATAATTTAACATTTCCCTTTAATCCCATCGAAATAATTGCAAATCGGCACATATGTTGCAGACAAATAAAAAGATCAAATTCAATCTCATTTATAAATCATCAGTTAAACCGTACATCCGCGATATATAAAATTGCGAAGCGATTTTATTAAAATAAAAAAAAATGGCAAAAACAGTACCAATACAGCGTGATAATCCTTCCAAATCGGCCCAGTCAAGGAAATCAAGCCTGAAATCGACCATCATGGATCAATCCGGAGCCGGAAAGGTCAAGATTGGCGAACTTTTATGCAAAGAGGGCTACATTACCGGCACCCAACTGGAAGATGCTCTGAACTATCAGAAAAAGAATAAGGGGCGCTTGGGAAATATTCTTATTAAGCTCGGATATATCGAAGATGATACCATTGTTAGTGTGCTGAGCCGTATCCATAATTATCCTGCCGTTTCACTAACAAAAACAACTCCTGATCCCGAAGTCCTCAAGCTTGTGCCTTATGAAATGGCCAAAAAATACTTGGCTTTTCCTTTAAGATTCAAAGGAGAAGACCTTGTTATCACCATGGCGGAGCCGACCGATACATCTGCTGTTTCCGATTTACAGAACGAAGTTCAAAAAAGTATCAGTATCAGTATTTCCACCGAGAAAGATATCGTTGAGGCTTACAGAACTTATTATAAAATAGATGATGAAGAGTATAACAATTACATTGGCCAAAAAGAGGAAGTCGCCGAAGAAGATGAAACTGTTGCAGGTGTCGATGACTTCGGTTCTCTAGTTTCCGAGGCTGTGGGGGAATTGGAGTTAGTAGATTCAGTCGGCACCGAAGTCTCCGATGAATACACGGCATCTGATGCTCCCATTATAAAACTTGTGAACGGTATTCTTGTAAAAGCCATCAATGAGGGCGTAAGCGATATCCATATCGAGCCCTTTGAGAAGATGTTGCAGGTAAGATATAGACTGGACGGCTATCTTTTCAAATCGATGAACCTGCCCACCACTATAAAAAATGCTGTAAATTCCAGGCTTAAGATTTTGGCCGGACTTAATATCGCCGAACGTCGTGTACCACAGGACGGCAGGATTAAAATGAACTTCGGGAAAAGAAAGACGATCGATTTTCGCGTTTCTACATTGCCAACCCTTTTTGGTGAGAGCATTGTAATGCGTGTCCTTGACCAGAGTACACTTAGCGTAGATCTGAGAAAGATGGGGCTTGAAAAAGGGGCGCTTAATTCACTTGAACGTTGTATTTTTCGCCCTTATGGCTTGTTGCTTGTCACCGGCCCCACCGGAAGCGGTAAGACAACTACTTTATACTCGGTTCTAAATAAACTGAATAGAGAAGATAATAAAATCCTTACGGTTGAAGATCCTGTAGAATTCAACTTCAGAGGAATCAATCAGGTGAATGTCAAAGATGATGTGGGAATGACATTTGCTTCGGCTCTCAAGGCCTTCTTACGCCAGGACCCTGATATTATTATGGTGGGTGAGATTAGAGATCTGCAAACTGCCGAGATCGCCATAAAGGCTGCCATGACG
>Ga0315537_1001319_pt1 | contig 19556 bp, 14 predicted proteins | sample SalMarSW160270MG_FD_203091 | JGI IMG/M metagenome (GOLD analysis project Ga0315537, IMG submission 203091) | Salt marsh sediment microbial communities from the Plum Island Ecosystem LTER, Massachusetts, United States - Salt Marsh Sediment SW1602-70 ...
ACCACAACAACATCCTTTACCTCGGGGCAAGTCTCAAGCGCTTCGTTTGCATTGTCCTTGCTCCTGATAATCCTGCCGCCGCGATAGTAGCCGTCGGCACAGACGAGTACCCTGGCTCCGGAATCCTGTATCCTGTCTCTCAGCGCGTCGGCGCTGAACCCGCCGAAGACGACGCTGTGAACGGCTCCGATGCGGGCGCAGGCAAGCATGGCGATCGGCAACTCGAGAACCATGGGGACGTAGATGGCCACGCGGTCGCCTTTCTTGACACCGTGCTTCTTCAGCACGTTGGCGAACTTGCACACGTGGTAGTATAGCTCACCATAGGTGAGCGTCTTGCTGTCGCCGATGTCCCCTTCCCAGACCAGAGCTGCCTTGTTCTTCCTCCACGTCTTGAGATGTCTATCAACGCAGTTGTAGCAGACGTTCAGCTTGCCCCCCACAAACCACTCGTGCTTGGCCTCCTTGAAGTCCTCCACCAGCACCTTGTCCCACTTCTTGTACCAGTCCAGTTGCTCAGCTATCTCGCCCCAGAAGCCCTCCGGGTCATCGACTGACCTCTGGTAGACCTCCCTGTACTCGTCCAGACTCTTGATGTACGCCCCCTTGCTGAGATCCTCCGGAGGCTTGAATACCCTCTTCTCCTCCATCATGGAAGTAATCGCTTTTTCCTCTGCCATAGGACTCACCTCCTCATTTTGGGCAAAAAAATTTCCCAGTTAGGTTTCACTTAGATTCCTACTCTCTTCTCTCCTCCCTCGGTTGGCAAGGAGTCGCTTTCCCGCCAGTTCAACCGTGAATGCCTGCGGCGCTTATCGTGGCATCCAGCGGCGATGGGCCGCCGGACCGCAGGTCAATCCTGAGAGGTAACGCCGAGCAACTGAACGTACGCCTGCCGTAGCCTCTTCCCTAACACCCGCGCCATGCCCCGGCATATTCTGCACCCTATCTCAGGGTGACCCAAACACAGAGCACAGAGCTCCTGCCCGTCGAAGGCCAGCAGCTTGGTCTTCTTCGTCGCCTTCACCGTGGCAGTGCAGGTCTTTGGATCCACCATACCAGACCAGCCCAGTACCTCGTACTGGGAGGCAGGCTGGACCTGGCGCTGCGCCAGCGGTCCCACTTCCAGGACAATCACTGCCGCGCCTTCCTCAATAATGTAGATTTTGTCCTGTTGCTTGCCCTGCTTGCAGATAATCGCCCCCGGCTCAACTTCCTGAGCAGTGCACATCTTCTCCACCACGCCAAGCTGCTCGGCGCTCAACTCGCGAAACAGCTCACACTTCGCCAGTACGTCTGTCCTGCTCACTCTTGCCTCCTTCCGTTGCTGTGTGACCCACAAATTTCACCGAGCTGCTTGCTTCGTGCCTCCTCGCTCCGCTTCCCGCGAGACTCTGGCACACAGCTCTAGCTAGTCATAATGGCATATCTGCCGCCAGATGGCAACCCCAGGCCGACCAATCCCCACGCCCATTGCCTAATCCGCGTGCTCGTGATAATATGCCCGCACCAAGGAGGAGGACAATGGACTTTGAGCTAAATGAAGAGCAACTGATGTTCCAGGCAATGGTGCGCGACTTCGTCTCCAAGGAGATTGAACCCCTGGCTGCCGAGTGGGACGAGACCGAGAAATTCCCCTACGAGACCATCAAGAAGATGGCCGACCTGGGGCTGTTCAGCCTCAAGCTCCCGGAAGAGTACGGTGGAAGCGGAGATGAGGTGACCTTCACCATAGCTTGTGAGGAGATCGCCCGTGGGTCAGCCGGTCTGGCCAGTTCGTACATCACCACGCTCAGCCTGGCGATGTACCCCCTCGTCATGCACGCCACTGAACAGCAGAAGAGCCACTACATTCCGCGGGTCGTTGGCGGGGCCACCGTATCCTTCGGGCTGACGGAGGCGGGTGCCGGAAGCGACGTCGCCGCCCTGGAAACGAGATACTCCCAGGAAGGTGACTACTACGTTCTCAACGGCAACAAGATATTCATCACCAACGGGGCTGAGGCCGACTTCGTCGTCACCTTTGCCACCAAGGACAGGTCGCTGGGTTATCGGGGTATCAGCGCCTTCGTGGTAGATAAGGGCACCCCGGGCTTCTCCGTGGGCAAGATAGAGAAGAAGATGGGACTGCACCCTGCCTCGGCAACGGAGCTGATCTTCGACAACTGCAAGATTCCCCTGGCCAATATGATCGGTGAGGAGGGAAGGGGCTTTAGAATAGCTCTGGAGGCTATAGACGCCTGTAGAGCCTGTGTGGCCGCCCAGGCGGTGGGCATAGCCCAGGCAGCCTATGAGGCCGCCGTCGCCTACGCCAAGGAAAGAAAGCAGTTCGGAACGGAGTTGGCCCGCCTGCAGGCAATCCAGTGCATGATCGCCGACATGGCCACAGATATCGATGCCTCCCGGCTGCTGACCTACCGGGCTGCCTGGTTGATGCAACAGGCTGGCAAGTCCGCTGTCAAGGAGCCCTCCATGGCGAAGCTTTTCGCCACCGAGGCGGCGCACCGGGTCTGCCACAAGGCGGTCCAGATATTTGGAGGCTACGGCTACACCAAAGACTTCGCCGTGGAGCGCTACTATCGCGACCAGAGGATAACCGAAATCTACGAGGGCACGTCAGAGATGCAGAGGATAACCATTGCCCGCCAGGTGACAGGCATGAAATAGACTGAAGGGCGGTCTTTCTACTTGCCGGCCTTCACTCTCTCCACCACCTCCTTAATCTCCTCCACGGAGGCTTCCTCTTCTACGGTGGACAGGTCTCCCAGGTCCTTTCCAGTCAGCAGGGCCTTCATCACCCTTCTCATAATCTTGCCGCTCTTGGTCTTGGGCAGCAGGTGCACGAACTGAATATCCCCTATCACCACGATAGGCCCCATGGTATCTCTCACGTGCTTCACCAGTTCCTTCTTTAACTCTTCGCCGGGATCATAGCCCTTTGCCAGCACCACGAATGCGCTCGCCACCTCGCCTCTGAGCTCGTCAGGAACTCCCGACACGCCCACTTCAACCACAGCCGGGTGAGAAATAAGGGCGCTCTCGATCTCGATAGTCCCTATCCTGTGAGCGGCGATCTTGATCACCTCGTCAGCCCTACCCGCAAACCAGATGTAGCCGTCCTCGTCCTTCCAGGCAGAGTCTCCGGCGTAGTATGCCCCCCTCGTGCCCGGCTTGACCTCCCAGTAGTCCGTCCTGTACCTCTCGGGGTCGCCCCACAGCGTGGGCGTCAGGCCAGGAAACGGCTTCCGGATTACGAGCACGCCTTTTTCCCCGGGAGAAACCGGCTTCCCATCTTTCTCGTTTACCACGTCGGCCATTATCCCCGGTACCGGGTAAGCGGCAGAGCCGGGCTTTATCGGGGCCAGGCCAAGGCCGTAGGTATTGCCCACTATGGGCCCCCCGGTCTCGGTTTGCCACATATGGTCTATCACCGGGAGCCTGCCCTCGAAGACCTCGCCCTGCATCCATTCACACGCCGCGGGGTTCAGCACCTCGCCGGCGCACACGATCCTCTCAACGGATCTCAAGTCGTGCTTTCTGGCCTCTTCTATCCCCAGCTTCATCAGTCCCCTCACGCCGGTGGGGGAGAACCACAGTCCCGTCACCTTGTTCCTGTCAATAACCTCCCACCACATGTCGGGTCGGGGATAATCAGGGGTTCCTTGATACAGAATCGCCGTGCAGCCGAAGAGCAGCGGGGCATAGACATTGTAGCTATGGCCCACGATCCAGCCAATATCCGACGTACAAAACCAGACGTCGCCCGCCTTCAACCCATATATCCACTTGCCCATGGAGTAGATGTACACCTGGTATCCTCCGTGATTCTGCACGGTCACTTTCGGCTTTGCCGTGGTTCCGGACGTGGGCATCAGGAACAGCGGCTCATTTGACTCCATCTGGACAAACTCGGAGCTGTTCCCTTTTCCTCTGGCCAGGAACTCCTCCCACGACATATCCCTGCCTTCTTTCATGACAACCTCGTCCTTGCCCTGCCTGAGAACCACCACTGCTTTGATCTGTTCCTCGGATGACAGCAGCTCTATGGCGTCATCCACCATCCGTTTCAACGGCACCGGCTTGCCCCGCCTCGACGTGCTGTCCTGGGTCAGGATGTACCTGGCGCCCGATATCTCAAGTCTATCCGCTACCGCCCCGGGTGAGAATCCGGCAAATATCGCCATGTGTATTGCACCAATCCTGGCGCAGGCCAGCAGGAGCGCTGCCGACTCGATGCTCATCGGCATATACAGGGCTACCCTGTCGCCTTTCTGTACTCCGATCCCTCTCAACGCCGCAGCATACTGCTTGACCAGATAGAAGAGCTGAGCGTAGGTGATGACCCTTACCTCCCCGGTGTCACCCGACTCAGAGATGAAAGCCGCTCTGCCACCCTTCCCCTGCTTCACCTTATAGTCCAGGCAGTTGTAGCTGATGTTGGTAAGGCCGCCGATATACCACTTGAAAGTGGGGTAATTCCATTCAAATACCTTGTCCCACTTTTCAAACCAGTGGATGTCGTTTGCGGCGTTGAGGGCAGCGTCCTCCCAGAATCTCTCGTAGTCCTTCTCCGCGCGGCCAATGAAACTGCCGACCTGGGGTGGTAACATTTGTACCATAGTTAGTCTCTCTCCTTTTGCGTTTGCCGTGCTACGGCCCTAATCTAGTTCGGGTCCCGTCCAAACCGAACATCTTAGCAAATCACCATCAGGAAGACAACCGAACCGCGCGCTGAGGTGTTCGGAGGGCTCTAGCGAAGACCTGAAACCTATGCTCCGACCCACCAGAGCATAATGTCGTTGACGTTGGTCCCGGTGGCTCCAGTGAGGATCAGGAACTCCTCACCGCTCCTCTCCTCCAGCCTCTGGAAGAAGCCGTAGGAGTCGAAGTTGGCCAGGTACCTCTCCGCACTCTGGCCTTTCTCCCGGGCCACCCTGATGGTACCTCCGTCTACCACCGCTCCCGCCGCAGGCGATTTCCCGTCTATGCCATCGGTCCCCGCAGAGAGGACCGCCCAGGGATAGCCGGCAATCCTTCGGGCGGCCAGCAGAGCATAATGCTGGCTGCGTCCCCCTCTTCCCGTGGCATGTTCAGGGACCCGCACTATCGGTTCCCCACCACAAAGCAGAATTCTGGCCATGCCGTCACCCCGGGCCTCCTCATACAGTCTCTCAGCTTCCTGGAAATGCCTGTCCACCACGTCTTCTACCTTGCCCGTGGCCGGCGTGGCATCAACCTCCACTTTCCCCAGTTCAGAGTAGGCCGGCTTGCCCAGTTCGCTCTGAAGGGCTTTCAGCAGGACCCCGTTGGACGCCACCAGGAGGTTGAAGCTGCGCGCCGCCAGTTCCCTCTCCCATAGTTCTTGTTTCAGAGTCTCCTCTTCCTTCCCCTCAACCCCTCTCTCCAGGTGATTCCTCACCTGCGCCGGCACCTTCCCCCACAGTCCATATCTCCTCAGCACCTGGATGGCATCCTCAAAGGTGCTGGGGTCGGGCACAGTCGGGCCGGAAGCAATGGAGGACAGGTCGTCTCCTATCACATCCGACAGAACCAGGGTAAGAAAGCTTGCCTGCGGCGCAGCCATGCGCAGCCTTCCTCCCTTCACCCGGGACAGGTGTTTCCTCACAGTGTTAATCTCCTGAATGGAGGCGCCGCCCGTCACCAGAAGCTCGTTGGTTACCCGAAACTCCTCGAGACTGATCGCAGCCGCGGGAAGAGTCAACAGAGAGGAGCCGCCGCCCGAGATAACGGCAATAACCAGGTCCCCCGCCGCCGCCCTCCGCAGACTGCCAAGGGCATATCTGGCCCCCTCGATGCTCTCCTGGTTGGGATTGGGGTGGTCAGCGGCAAACAGCCTTACCTTTGGCAGGACTTCCTTTGCCTGCTCTCCATATACATTTACCGCTCCTCCCCTGAACCTCTCCCAGAGAAGGGAGTGCTGCTGCAGTGTCTCCACCACCGCCCTGCTCATGGGCACTCCTGCCTTTCCTGCCCCCACCAGAAAGATGCTCTTCAGTCCGGAGAGGGGATAGGCCCGGTCTCCCGCCCTGAGATCTCCTGCCTCCTCATCCCAGCGCAGACACTTTCGCGTGGCCAGATAGGCATCGGCAAGGGGAATCACCAGCTCCCGGAACAGGGCCTGGAGCGTTCGCCGTTTCTGGATTCCTTCCATAGCTTGCTACTGAGGCATCTCAATTCTAACACGCCTGTCTCTCGCCAGAAACAGCTCGCAGCTTGTCCTCCGTGGACTTCGTCTTGCTCAGAGAAAATCCAAGCTTTTGTCGTCGACCTATTGACAATGGGTCTCTTGCTGCATAGGATTACGCATCGCGCTATCTAGTAGCGCGACGTCTTAAGAAAGGAGTTACAGCGGACTATGGACAGAAGGTGGTACTACATTCTTGCCATCGCATTCAGCTACGCGGTGGCCATCTTCGGGGGAGCTTTCGCTTCAGGCAGAGAGATAGTGCAGTTCATCGGCCGCTTCGGCGCGGCGGGGGTCTGGGGCGCCATGGTTGCCGCGGCCCTGTTTGCCTACTTCGGCATGGTGGCACTGATTACCACCCGCCGCTGGCAGACCTTCGACTACAAGAGCTATGTGTCAAAGCTGTACCGTGAGTTCTTGCCCGAGAAAGTCGCCTCCAAGGGATACTGGCTGTTCGAGGTTACCTACCTGCTCATGTGCATGCTGGGACTGGGAGTCATAACTGCTGCTCTGGCGGAGATGTTCGTCGCAGAAATGGGAATCCCCTACGGCCTGGCCGTCACCATGGTAGCTGGGGCAATCCTGCTGGTGGTCACCTTCGGCGCCGACATTATCCGCGCATTCAACTTCACCATAACCTGGGCCCTCCTGCTGGCTACCGTCATAGTCATGGCAGTTGCCTTCGGGCCCGTCAGCGGGGACTCCTGGAGGACCATCACCTCCGGTGCGGGCCCCGGAGGCGCTGGATGGCTCCTCAACGCCGTCCTCTTCGTCTCCTACAATCTCATTGGTGTGATAATGATAACCTCTCTGGCGGAGCCTCTGAAGGACAGATTTGGCGCCCTTATGGCGGGACTGCTCGGAGGAATCGGCATAGGATTGCTAGTTCTGATTGAGTATACAGTGGCCATGGCATACTACCCCGAGATCGTCGACGAGGCCCTGCCCCTGTGGTTCGTGTGCTCTGAGACGGGGTCCTCTCTCGTGAGGTTTGCCTATGACTTTATCCTGGCGGGCGCCATACTGACCACGGGCATTGCGCTGACTTACCCTCCGGTGAAGAGGTTCAAGGGCCTGCTGATCGCCAGGCTCGGCGCGGAGAAGGAGGCCATGTCCAGATTTCTGCTGACCCTGATGCTGATACTGATCGGCCTGGGGCTCTCCTCTTTCGGACTCATAGATCTGGTCGGCAAGGGGCTCTGGATGATGGGCTGGGCTTTCATTGTAGTATTCCTCGTACCGCTGCTGATATTCGGTTCAAGAGCCGCCTGGACCAAGGCATCCAAATAGCCTGGACAACGCGGAGGGAAGGTGAACACTGGGATCAGGTTGCCCGCTACGTAAGTGGGAAAGCCCGTCAAGGTCTGGGTCGCCGTTCTATGTCGCGAAGGGTGGCTGAATCGAAAAACGGGTCCGCTCTGTACACAGGCGGACCTGTTTCTTGCCCCGACCTATTGACAACGCAGGCGCAAAGTATTATGGTGTGCCGCATGCATCGCGCCACGATGTGCTTGCCGCTGTAGTTCAACAAGGGAGGTGAGACACTACTGAGAACAGCACCAATTCGTCATGTTACGCCCTTAGGTCGTCACACGAAGTAACCAAGAGAAAGGGAGGTTCAACAGAGTAATGGAGAAAAGATGGTACTACATCCTTGCCATTGCGTTCAGCTACACGGTGGCCATCTTCGGCGGGGCTTTCGCCTCGGGCAGGGAGATCATGCAGTTCTTCGGCCGCTTTGGCTCGGCCGGGTTCTGGGGCGCCGTGGTTGCCACGGCCCTGTTTGCCTACTTCGGCATGGTGGCATTGATTACCACCCGCCGCTGGCAGACCTTCGACTATAAGGCCTATGCATCGAAGCTGTACCGGGAGTTCCTGCCCGAGAAAGTGGCCTCCAAGGGATACTGGCTGTTTGAGATTTCCTACTTGTTCCTGTGCATCCTGATACTCGGAATTATTACCGCTACCCTCGCATCGATGTTCGTCGCAGAAATAGGAATGTCCTACGGCCTGGCCATCACCATAGTAGCAGGGATAATCCTGGTGGTGGTCTCCTTCGGCGCCGGCATTATCCGGGCATTCAACTTCACCATCACTTGGGCCCTCCTGCTGGCCACAGTCATAATCCTGGCGATCGCCTTCAGGCCCATCAGTGGGGACTCGTGGAGCGTGATAACCTCCGGAGCGGGACCGGGAGGCGGCGGATGGCTCCTCAGCGCCGTCCTTTATGTCTCCTACAATCTCATTGGCGTGGTGATGATTACCTCACTAGCAGAACCCTTGAAGGACAGGTTCGGTGCCCTTATGGCGGGACTCCTGGGCGGAATCGGGATAGGGGTACTCGTCCTGATTGAGTATATCGTCGCCATGGCATACTACCCCGAGATCGTGGAAGAAGCCCTGCCCCTGTGGCTAGTGTGCTCGGAGACGGGTTCCTCTCTCGTGAGGTTTGCCTACGACTTCATCCTGACGGGAGCCATACTGACCACGGGTATTGCGGTGACCTATCCTCCGGTGAAGAGGTTCAAGGGCCTGCTCATCGCCAAGCTCGGCGCGGAGAAGGAGACCATGTCAAGCTTCCTGCTGACCCTGGTGCTGATACTCATAGGCCTGGGGCTGTCCACTTTCGGACTCATCCCCCTGGTCGCCAAGGGCTTCACCACCATGGGCTGGATCTTCACCGTGGTGTTCCTCCTCCCGCTGCTGATATTCGGCTCGAGAGCCGCCTGGACCAAGGCATCGAAATAGTAGAGACAACGCGGAAGGAAGGCAAAGACTGGAATGAAGCTAGCCGCTACGGAACTGGGCAAAGTCGACGAGTTGAAGATATACGTACTGGCTGAAGACCACGCCGGGTACGACTCTCTCTTCTGGGGACAGTTCGGGACGTCGTTTCTCCTGAGTTGCAGGACCGGCGACATCGAGAAGCATATTCTGTTCGATGCCGCCACCTCCGCTGAACCCATACTTCACAATATGAAGCTGCTCCAGCTTGACCCCGGCAGACACATAGACATGGTGGCCATATCCCACTGTCACTTCGACCACACCGGTGGACTCGCCGGAGTCCTGAAGGAAGTCGGCAAGCAGGATATCCCCGTGGTGGCTCATCCGGACGTGTTCAGAACGGTTGTGCTCATGGAATCATATCTCTGGTCACCGGGACTCACTGCCGAGAACAGCAAAGAGAGCATCGAGCAAGAGGGAGGCAAATGGATCCTGACCAGAGACCCATTGAAGCTCGCCCCTGGAGTGCTAACCAGCGGAGAAATAGAAAGAGGCTTTGAGAAAAAGGTCACTCTGGACTCCTACAACCTGGAAGACGGCAAGCTGGTAAAGGATGAGATCCTCGACGACATGTCTTTGTACCTGGACACCAGAGACGGCCTGGTGGTAGTCTCAAGCTGCTCCCACGCCGGAATCGTAAACATGGTGATCCAGGGCACGAAGCTAACCGGGCAGACGCGCATAAGAGCTGTTGTCGGAGGATTTCACCTGCTGGACGCCGACGAAGAGAGAGTCAGGCTGACCGTCAAGGCGCTGAAGGACATGGGGGTAGAGCAGGTACATACCGGGCACTGCACCGGCCTGAAGGCGGAGGCAGCCTTTCTCGATTCCTTTGGGGAGAGATTCGAGGAACTCTATAGCGGAAAGACCATCAAGTTCTAGGCCACCATTCTCTGTGGCGCGAAGGGTGGCTGAATCGAAAAACAGGTCCGCTCTGTATACGGGCGGACCTTTTCTTGCCCCAACCTATTGACAACCCTGGTGCAAAGTATTATGGTGTGGATGTTGCATCGCGGCACGATGTATTGGGCACTGTAGTCCGAAAAGGGAGGTGAGGGATATCGGGAACGGCGAGGTTTTAGATTTAGAATCTGACTACGGAAAGGGGAGGTGAGGCACTATCGAGAACAGCATCAATTCAGCGTGTTACGCCCTTAGATCGTCTCAGGAACTAACCAAGAGAAATGGAGGTGAACAGAAGAAATGACAACGGCACTGTTGATCATATTAGCGCTTGCAATATACGTTTCCGTCTATCTGTTTTACGGCAGACGTGTAGCCCGCGACGTGGTCAAGCTGGATCCAAAAGCCAAAACCCCGGCGCATCGGCTCTATGACGGAGTGGACTATGTCCCCGGCAAGTGGCCCGTGGTCTTTGGCCATCACTTCGCTTCCATAGCCGGGGCTGCTCCCATCGTAGGGCCTATCGTCGGGCTGACCTGGGGATGGTTGCCATGTATTTTGTGGATATGGTTCGGCAACGCCTTCATCGGCGCCATTCACGACTTCATGGCACTGACTTCTTCGGTCAGGCACGATGGCAGGTCTGTGCAATGGATCGCCGGCGAGGTGATGAGGCCCAGGGTCTCGGTAATATTCTCCATATTCGTCTATATTGCCATGATACTCATTGTCGCGGCGTTTGCCGGCGTGGTGGCCAATACGTTCGTCGCGGTGCCTTCAGTGGCCACTGCGTCAATCGGCTTCATCGTGATCGCCGTATTGATTGGCTACCTGCTCTACTGGAGGAAGCTGAGCCTGGTGTGGATGACCGTTTTGGGCCTGGTCCTGCTGGGGCTTGCCATTTGGGGCTCTCTGGGGCTTCCCGCAGTTCTCGGTAAGATGAGCTGGATGTACCTGCTGCTGGTTTACATCATTCTGGCGGCGAGCCTACCGGTGACCATCCTCCTGCAGCCCAGGGACTACTTGAATGCCTATCTACTGGTCTTTTTCCTGGCGCTGGGCGGACTGGCGTTCCTGATAGTGAATGAACCCATGTCCTGGCCAGCGGTTACGTCTTTTAGCGCGCCTGTTATTGGCGGCCAGCCTTCGCCGTTCTGGCCTACTGTCCCTCTGGTGATAGCGTGTGGCTCCCTCTCGGGGTTCCATGCCATAGTCGGCTCGGGCACCACTTCGAAGATGCTCGACAACGAGACGGACGCCCTCAGGATAGGCTACGGAGGGATGCTGACCGAAGGTTTCCTTTCCACCCTGGTTATCTGCGCAATGGGAGCCTTCGGCCTCGCCGTCGCCGGAGTATCGGCGGGCGCGGTGGGCGCCGCCGGCTTCACACCTCTGGGTATCCCCCAGTTCAGCGAGGCCTACGCCATGGGGGTGAATGGTGCGTTCGGCCTGTCGGTCACTTTCTTGGCGACGTTTGCTTCGCTGGTGGTCTGCGCCTTCGCCCTCACCACGCTCGACACCACCAACCGAATCGGCAGGTACGCCTGGGTGGACCTGCTAACCCGCGCCGTGCGAGGTGACACAGCCAAGAAGAGCGGGGCTTTCAAGTTCTTCACCAACAAGTGGGTGGCCTCCACCATAGGAGCAAGTCTGGGCATATATGTCGCCACCACTGGTGAGGTCTTTTCAGCCATATGGGCGGCCTTCGGAGCGGCCAACCAGATGCTGGCTTCGATAGCCTTGATGACTGCCTGTGTCTGGGCGTCAACGGTGCTCAAATGTGGACGCGCACGCCTGATAGTCCTGATCCCGGCATTCTTCCTGTGGGTGACTGTTGCCGCAGCCATGGTATGGTACCTCGTCACCATGGCAGGGGTGGTGAGCCCCCTCACCCTGGGATTCATAGCCGCGATGCTGGTGATGGCATGCTTCTTGCTTTATGAGTCTGTCAGGGCTCTGAAGAAGATCCCCGCGTAATCAGTGCGTAACTTGCTGAGGCCTCTGGCCAAGTCGGCCATATGCTTCGGCGGGGAAGGACGGAGTCGGTCTGCAGGCAACCCGACTCCGCCTCCCCTTTTGCCCGTGTTAGTTTCGCTCACTTGATGTCTTGCCCGGTGAGTGACCCTGGTGAGCGGGACGGCGCAGGGTGCTATACTTAGCGTGGCTGCTGTGATATCGTTTTACACGCAGTCGGCGCATAGGCGCCGGGGAGAGACTTGAAGCTGCAAGCAGTCTGGCAGTTCCTGCGGGATCTGGGAGACGCGTTCAGGAGCCGGTCTACCGAGTATGCTGAGTTTGAACTCAGGGAGATGGAGAATATCTTCGCCTTGCTCCTGGTTGGCTCCTTTATCGGCATCCCCAGCCCGCCTTCAAATATCTCCGTCAGGCTCTTGCCCCATATTGTTCGAGAGATGTACGTGATGGGCAGCAGAGCTAGAGATCTCAGCGACATATCCGGTGAGGTCTTCGGGCTCTTTGCCGGATAAGGTTCTGTCTCATGAGGGCCATCTTTGTCATTGGCAAGGGGGGAGTAGGCAAGACGACGTGTGCCGCCGCCATGGCCGTGTCATTGTCGAAGAGACTCAGGACTCTGGTCGTTTCCCTTGACCCGGCGCATAACCTTGGCGACGTATTGGGGACTCAGCTATCGGGGAGCGCCAGAGAAATAGCCGGCGGCCTTTCGGCTATCGAGGTTGACATGGAGGCCGCGATCAAGGACTACCTTGAGGAAAGCGCCAGGAAGCTGAAGGACATGTACGGGTACCTGAAGGTGATAAACATTGAGGGGTATCTGGATACCATCCGCCTTTCCCCGGGCATAGAGGAGTATGCCACCCTCGAGGCAATCGAGGCCATACTGTCGGCAAACGAGGGACAGCGTGACCTCATCGTTTTTGATACTCCGCCGACCGGGCTTACCCTGAGGGTTCTGGCCCTGCCCAAGGTCTCCCTAATCTGGGGGGAGAGGCTGGTGAGGCTCCGGAGGGAGATCCTGCGCAAGAGGTCAGCAATCCAGAAAATACAGGGCGAGAGGAAATTCATGCTCGACGGAAAGGAGTACACCCTCACGACCACGGAAGAAGGGGACGGCGTGATTCAGGAACTCCTGGACTATATGAAGCGGGTGGAAAAGGTAAATGAGCTACAAACCGACCCCAAGAGGAGCGTTGTCATTCCTGTCATGAATCCAGACAGACTCTCCCTCTTCGAGACCAGGAGGGCCTTCGATACTCTCGACAAGCTGAGTATGCCTATCGGCGCACTGGTAGTGAACAAGTTCAGTGGAAAGAAGGAGGAAACCAACCTCATCGCCAGAGCGGAAGCGGAGCTACACAGGCCGGCCAGGAAGATCCCCCTGCTGGAGAGGGAGCCGGTGGGCGTCGATGCGCTGGAGGAGATCTCCGGCTGTTTGGATCTCGAAGAGTGGTTGCCTCGGGGCTGAGGTCAACGGGGCTCAGCAGGGGTTTGCGTCACCTGAGGCGGAGAAAATAAGATACTCGTTGAGGGACCAGCTAAGATGAGCGTAACCTCATGGGCGTTTCCGGTACTGATAGCTTGTGCTCTCGGTATTTCCGCAGGCTATTTTCTGGGCCGAAGAAAGAACTTGCTGCTGATGAAGCAGTATGCGGCCGCAATCGAGGGGGCGCTGAAACCCAGCGACCAGCAGTATACCTGGGTGGGCGGATACATCGGCTTCAGGGCAGACTACAAGGTGAAGAGCGAGCTGGTGAAGAGGGTGAAGGCCACGCTGCACCTCCTGCCCCGGCTGAGCCTCCTGTACTACCCCGTCGCTCTGCTGACGATGAGACACGACAAGCTCTACGTCGTCGTCGAGGTCGCCAAGAGCCTCGCCGGGGAAGCACACCTCATCAAGAAGGGCCACTACCGGTTCCTCCCCCCAGGCATAGACCATGTAGAGAAGTTCCGCAAGAGTGAGGTGGCGCTGGGAGACACGAAGTTCGAGCTACTCTCCCAGGATGCCAGGGGAGAGAAGCTGCTCCTTTCCTGGGCGAGAGAGCTAAAGGTCGATTTCAGCAAGGTGAAGCATTTGTCCTTCACCTCCAGCACAAACGTGATATACGCCTTCGTGGAGCCGAGCACCGACTTGATCCCCGTGCTGCTCAGAGCAATGCTCCTGTTTGCCCCAACCGTCGTCAAGTGACATAAGCCCCCAACCGCCCAGGGGCGAGAGACCGCATGCCCGCCTCACAGCACACAGGATTCGCTTGGCCGTGCACCCAGTGCAGGCACTGCAACTGCTTTTGACGCCGAGGCGATGAAGCTGGTAAGCTACAATCTCCAGAGGAGATGCATCAATGCCCGCGGACGTGACAATGGACAAAATCGTGTCCCTGTGCAAGCGCAGGGGCTTCATTTTCCCCAGCAGCGAGATATACGGAGGCCTGGGCAGTTGCTGGGACTACGGGCCTATGGGGGTGGAGCTCAAGCGCAACGTCAAGAACGCCTGGTGGAGGACTATTGTCCAGGAGAGGGACGATGTAGTGGGCATAGACACCAGCATTATGATGCACCCCGAGGTCTGGAAGGCCAGCGGCCACGTCGACAGCTTCACCGACCCTCTGGTGGAGTGCAAGTCGTGCCACCTGAGATGGCGGGCTGATGAGATTGAAAACCAGAAATGCCCCCAGTGTGGCGGCGAGCTAACCGAGCCTCGCATGTTCAACCTCATGTTCAGGACCTTCATGGGTCCTCTGGAGGAGACGGCAAGCACGGTCTACCTTCGCCCCGAAACGGCCCAGGGCATCTTCGTCAACTTCGAGAACGTGGTCACTACCTCCAGGAAGAAGCTGCCTCTGGGCATCGCCCAGATTGGCAAGTCTTTCCGCAATGAGATCACCCCGGGCAACTTCATCTTCAGGACCCGGGAGTTTGAGCACATGGAGCTGGAGTACTTCGTGAAGCCAGGGACCGACGATGGCTGGCTTGACTACTGGGTGAAACAGCGGCTCGACTGGTACATGAGTCTGGGCATCACAAAAGAGAACCTGCGCCTGCGCCAGCATGGCAAGGACGAGCTGGCCCACTATGCCAAGGACTGCTACGACGTCGAGTACCTCTTCCCCATGGGCTGGTCAGAGCTGGAGGGCATCGCCAACAGGAGCGATTACGATCTGACCCAGCACGCCAAACACAGCGGCAAAGACCTGAGCTATTATGACGGGCAAGACGGCGAGAGATATGTTCCTTATGTCATCGAGCCTTCGGCCGGCGTTGACCGTTCCGTTCTGGCTTTCCTTGTGGACTCCTACCACGAAGAGGTAGTGGAGGGCGGAAACAGAGTCGTGCTGCGCCTTCACCCTTCCCTGGCTCCCATGAAGGTGGCCGTCCTGCCCCTGAGCAGGAACGAGAGGCTGGCTCCTCTGGCCAGGGATGTTTACCGGCGCCTATGCTCCAGCTTCATGGCCGACTATGATGACTCCCAGAGCATAGGCCGCAGGTACCGGCGCCAGGATGAGATTGGCACCCCCTTCTGCGTCACTGTCGATTTCGAGTCCCTGCAGGACAACCAGGTTACCATCCGGGAGAGAGACAGTCTGGCCCAGATTCGCTTGCCCCTAGAGGAGCTGGACGAAGCCCTACGCGCCAAGCTGAGCGGTGAGGCTTTTGACGCCACCACCCTGTGGGCCACCAGAGAGAAGTAGCGTCTCTGGCTCCACATACATCCCCCGCAGGCCACCAGCAACCGGTGCCTTGTCGTTGTGCGCGGGCTTCTGGAGCCCCCCATCCTCGGTTACTTCTTGACTGGCTCCGCTATCTCTTCCTCCAGTCCGATGAGCCGCCTGGCATATTCCACTGATTTCTCCAGTCCGGAGTTCATGCGGATCAGTAGCTTGGCCCCTTCTGGAGATCCCCCGCCGTGCATGCAGCCGGGAACACCAGCGCCCACGGTAAGCCACTCGATGAGGCGTGCTACCTTCACCCGTGATTCTGCTGAAGACGCCGCCTTGAGGTACTTCCGCACCAGTTGCCCGTAGCTGGGGTCGGTGAAGTCCCGATAGGACGGCATGCACCCGGTCTCGCCAATACCACCGCTGATGTCCTCGGCCAGCATCTTGGTCTCATAGGGCAGTGTCGCCACATAGACCTTGTTCACATTGGAAATCATCGGATCGCAAAGCCAGGCTCCTGAAGGATGCTTCTTACCCAGAGCTGAAGCCGCTACCCCCAGGCCAAACGTAGTCTCGTTGTTTATGTACATCCTTATCAGCTTCTCATTGAAAGCCCTGGTGGACAGACCATTCGCCCGGGCGATAAGAGCCGCCGCCCCGCACATGATGTCTCCCTGCCCTGCCACACAACCCCCAATAGCAGCACGGTAGGGCATGATGAAGTTAAACACCGCCGCTCCTGAATACTTGAACTCACCACACATGAAAACCCTGTCCCTGGGCACCAGGACATCCTGGAAGAACAGGTAGGCCTGGGTAATGCCACCCATCTTGACCGGGATGTCAAAGCCCTCTTCCGTCTCCCGCGTGTCGCTGGGGTGACGGGCCTCGACTATGGTCAGCCCTTCGATATCCTTGGGAATGACGAAGGCGATCGCATAGTCCTTATCTGGCTCGCGGTAACCTGCTCCCGGCAGGACAAAGATCTCCTGTGCCGCAGCCGTCCCGCAGATCATTACCTTGGCCCCGCGCACCACTATTCCATCATCCCGAACCTCCACCACGTGCAGGTTCATGTCGGGGTCTTCCTGCTGTGAGGGTGGCAAAGAGCGGTTCCCTTTGGGATCGGTAAGGGCCCCGGCGATGGTGATATCGCGCTCCTGGGCATCGCTGAGCCATTTCTTCAGGCGCTCCTGGTAATCCGTGCCCAGCTCCTGGTCTATCTCGTATGTGGTGGCCCACATGGAATTGATGGCATTGTACCCGGCACAACGGCCGCCGGTGCAGGTTCCCGTCAGGTGGTAGGCTGCCCTCTTCATCTTGCAGTTGGCAATCATGTCCTCGGCGCTCTGGTTCACCGACAGGTAGCGGGACACCTTCTCACCGTTCAGGTTGGACGTGGTGGCGAACAGATCGGCATACTCCGCGTCCAGCGCCGCAGCGTAGAGTTGGGCGTGCCCTTCCACGGTGCCCTTGGTGTTGGGATTGGTGGTTGTGTCCTGGATGAGTTCGCCGAACTTGTAGATGTTGGGCCTCAACTTCCTCAGCCCCTCTTTGTACTCTTCCGGGGTCTTAAGAGCCATCTATGATACCTCCTTCTCCATAGGGTTAACTTGCCTTCCAAATCTTACCACAGCCCTGAGGCGATTGTTAACGTGTCCGCCAGCAACTGGCTGTCACGTCATCTGATGGGTAGTTCACCCAATTGACAGGAGCACCGCACTAGCGCCGCCCGACGGGCGCAATCCCTGAGGGATGGCCTGTGCCAGTCCATCGGTATATCCCTGCCAGGCCTTGGCTGGGGCAACATCTATGGCCCGTCAGTCAACCCAGAACAGAGCCGACAAAATCCCTCTGCCCTCGCACGAACTCGTCGATCGATATCTCGCGCTTCCCCTCCAGTTGAACCCGGCAGAGTCCCAGAATGCCCTGCCCGGCAACTACCCCAACCCGCACCGGCGCCGGCTTTGGCAAAGCCACCACCCTCCCCACCTGACCTCTCGCCTTCTCACCAAGGGGGGTGGCACCGTGGATCTTGAGTCGCCGGCCCTTCCACCAGGTGTAGCAGCTCGGCCACGGATTGAACGCCCGTACCCGCCGCCACAGCTCAACTGCCGCAAGCTGCCACTCCAGCTCGCCATCCTCAGTTGTTACCAGCCTGCTATAGGTAGCCTCGCCTTCATCCTGAGCCCGAGGTTCCAGCGCCCCCGCAAACCATTTGGGCAGGACCTCCAGCAGAAGCTCGGCTCCCTCGACACCGAGCCTGCCTGTCAGCGAACCTGTGGTGTCTTCGGGAGAGATATCCACCTTCCGCTGCGCCAGAATCGGTCCGCTATCCATACCCTCATCCATCAGAATGATGCTCACCCCGGTCACCGCATCGCCCGAGAGTATAGTGTCGGCTATCGGGGATGCCCCTCGATGTCTGGGCAATAGCGAGGGGTGCACGTTGAGACAGCCGGACTTGGGCACGGACAGTAGCTCTCCAGGCAGAATGTACCCGAACGCCGCCACCGCAACCAGGTCAGGCCCGAGACTGGCCAGTTCCTTCACTACTTCTGCCGACTTGAGGGTTCTCGGCTGGATAATGTGTATGCCCTGCTGCAACGCCAGCTTCTTCACCGGAGATGAGCCAAGCTGCCGCCCGCGCCCAGCCTCCTTGTCCGGCCGGGTGTATACCGCGGCGACATGATAGGAACTCCGGACCAGGTGGCTTAGAACTGGCACGGCAAACTCAGGCGTGCCCATGAAAATGATGCTCTTTTCCATCACCAGAAATAATCTTTCACAAATTCTCCATTATGTCAAAACCTCCCTAGAGACCCCACAGACCCTCTGATATCCTGAGTTTGTCTATTAGTTCTTTCCTGCTTCCGTTACCCTTAGCCATCCTCTTGGCAAACACAACGATAGCAGGCATCGGGGGTGAGTTGGAGTCGGCAAGAGATATCTGGCAAAGGGTACTGGGAGAACTACAAGTTCAAGTAAGCAAAGCGAACTATGCCACGTGGCTCAAGAATAGCCGTGGCATCAGTTGCCAGGGGCATACCTTCATCGTCGGAGTCCCCAGCGCCTTTGTGGCTGAATGGCTGACCACGCGCCTCCACTCATTGATAAGAAAAACGCTGACTCGAGTTCTGGGCCGGGACATTGACATCCAGTTCACAGTCCCTGATCAGGACCAACTGCATGCCAAGCCTGTACCCCAAGCGAGCCCGACCGATGGTGGCACAAGCACCAGAGTCAGGGCAGACCGCTTCCACTCCAAGCACACTTTCGATACCTTCGTGGTAGGCGACGCCAATCGGATGGCCTACGCCGCCGCGCTGGACGTAGCTGAAACCGCCGGCCAGAGCTACAATCCCCTCTTCATCTATAGCGACACCGGCCTCGGCAAGACCCATTTGCTGCACGCCATCGCCCGCAGGGCAGCAGACAACGGGCTGCAGGCAACCTACATAGGCGCGGAACAGTTCACCAATGAATTCGTCCTGGCCATCAAGCAAAGACAGATTGAGCAGTTCCGCAACAGGTTCCAGCCTATCCATATCCTCCTGTTCGACGATATCCAGTTCATAGCCAACAAGAAGAGCACTCAGCAGTCTTTTTTCCATATCTTCAACGAGTTGCACAATGACGGCAGGCAGATCGTCATCACTGCTGACCGCCCTCCTCAGGAAATGGACCTGCTCAGCAAGAAGCTGAGGTCGCGGCTGGAATGCGGACTGACAACCTCTATCCAGCCACCTAACGTGGAGACACGCCTGGCTATTCTGCGCGCCAAGGCAGATGAGTCCTCGGTGACTGTCTCCGCGGAAGTGCTGGAACTCCTGGCCAATCGGGTGACCGGAAATCCCCGCCAGCTAGAAGGAGCGCTGATATACTTGACGGCTCAGGCCAGGTTGACTGGAGAGGAACTCACCGTGCAAGCAGTCAACAGGTTATTGACTGCCATCACCGGCAACCAGGACAAACAACTGACAATCCATTCAATAGCCGACTATTTCAACCTCTCCGTAGAACAGTTAACC
>Ga0315537_1001321_pt1 | contig 19543 bp, 19 predicted proteins | sample SalMarSW160270MG_FD_203091 | JGI IMG/M metagenome (GOLD analysis project Ga0315537, IMG submission 203091) | Salt marsh sediment microbial communities from the Plum Island Ecosystem LTER, Massachusetts, United States - Salt Marsh Sediment SW1602-70 ...
ATCATATCAAAGAAACCATTCAGCAAGATTTAATCAGGGAGATTAATGAAATTGCAAATAAAGTTCCTGGAGTTAAAAGTGTGTTCTGCCAGGTTGATCTGCCGTATTATACATAGGGAACAGGGATCGGAAATAATGGTTAATAATCAATGGGTAACAATTAATAATTAACAGTTGATTGTTGATTATTGGATCGCGGATCTGAGATCATAAGCTCTACAATCAATGTAGGTTAAGTGTAGCAATATGAAAATCAGTATTAGAATAAAGATCTTTCTTGCTTTTGCCATATTTATGGTAATTAGCGGGTTAATTTGGATGCGAAGTTATCGTAGTCAGTATATTCTCAATCAAAAGATTCAGATTATCGAAAGAAAGTACGAGCTCTTTAATACTATCCTGGAAGCCCGACGATACGAGAAAAACTATTTCTTAACATTTGATAGAAAAAATATTGATCAGACCCTTAGCTATGTGAATACAGCCGAGAACAACCTTCGTAGCATCTTGGCGAAATATGGAAAATATACAGTGGCCAAAAATCTCGATGAAAGGTTAATCGAACTTGAGGAGTATAAAGACGCTCTTGAAAACCTTTTGAAGATGCAAGAAAACGGACATTTAATGGCTCCACAGGATTTTATCCAATTAATCCAAAAGCAAGGGAGGAAAATTACCAGCGAGCTTGAAAAAATCGTAAAAAAAGAGAGTGAATTTACCCGGGATTTGATCGGAAAATCCAAGATGATACATTTGATCGCCCTTCTGCCTGTTTTTATCCTGTCTATTTTAGTTGCTCTTTTTTTAATCTTTAATGTGGACCGTCCTTTGAAAACCATTGGCAATGCCATTATAAAAATAGCCAGGGGAGATTTTGAAAACATACCGGAAATAAAAACCGGCGACGAATTTGAATCCCTGGTAACCAGTCTTAATAATATGATCAGTGAGCTGAACAAACGGAACAAAGAGCTGGTGCAGGCTCAAAAACTGGCCTCTCTGGGGAGATTGACCTCGGGTGTGGCCCATGAATTGAATAACCCGCTCAATAATATTTCCACTTCAATTCAGATCTTGGTTGAAGAACTGGAAGACGACGATTTCGAATATAAAAAAGAGCTTTTGATCGGTGCGGAAAAAGAGGTGGAAAGGAGTAAGGAAATTGTTAAATCACTGCTGGAATTTGCACGGGAGAGATCTCTTACTTTAAAACAGGCTTATTTTAATGATCTGGTTAACAACGCAATCAAACGGGTTAAATCACAGGTGCCGGATAATATAATTCTTAAAGCGGAAGTGCCCGACGATATACAGGCCACTGTCAGTCCTTTAGGAATCGAACGAGTTTTAATCAATCTAATCGTAAATGCCGTTCAGGCCATGAAAAATGGCGGGGACATTACCATCAAGGCATGCAAACAGGAAAGTAACAGCGGGCTTTGTTTCCAGGTTATAGATACGGGGGAAGGTATCCCAAAAGAAATTATTCCAAAGATTTTCGACCCCTTTTTCACCACAAAAGAAGTCGGTAAAGGTACCGGTCTGGGGCTTTCCATTATATACGGCATTATTGAACAACACGGTGGCAAAATAAAAGTCTCCAGTGAACCAGGAAAAGGAACAACATTTACCTGTTTTTTACCTTTCGATCAGCCTGAATAAGAAACCATTAGATATTCGTACCCTAATTTCAAATATTGTCCGGTTAATTAATTAAACGTCTCGGAAATTCTACAATTTATTCAAAATAAATGAGTTTTTTAGACTTATATTTTTAACTCGGACATGGAATATTGGAATGATGGTTTAAAGAAGATGACATTCTTCTATTTAATTATCGACAAGAGAAATTTTACAATAACCCAACTTTCCATTTTTCCAGAACCCATTTTTCCAGAACCCAGTGTTCCAATATTCCAATATTCCAATTGTAAGCGAAGCGAACTAACTTGCATCGTCCGGATTTAAATGATGACCGTGGAGAATAATAAAGAAATCATTCTTGTTGTGGAAGATGAGGATATCGCGCGTAAAAATCTCGAACATATCCTCGTGAAAACAGGATATGAAGTCATTTCCGTAAACAACGGGAAAAAAGCCATCGATTTGCTTCAATCAACAAGCTTTGATCTGGTCATCACTGATCTGAAAATGGAGCAAGTGGATGGGATGCAGGTTTTACGGAAAACAAAAGAACTTCAACCCTACACCGAAGTAATCATGATTACCGGCTATGCCACCGTGGATTCATCTGTGGAGGCCATGCATCAAGGCGCTTATTACTATATCGCAAAACCGTATAAGATTGGAGAAGTCCGCAAGATCGCCAGAGAAGCGCTTATAAAACGACAGCTACGACTTGAAAATCTGGAACTTAAAGAAACGCTCAAAAGGTGCGTGCAGATTTCCTCTATAGTGGGTAAGAGTAGTACAATGATAGAGGTCCAGAAAACCATCAATCAGATTGCCCCTTCTGACATTAATGTTTTAATACTTGGAGAAAGCGGAACCGGCAAGGAACTGGTCGCCAGGTCAATCCACCAACTGAGTCTACGTTCCGAAAAAAAATTCATAGCCTTTAATTGCGGCTCTTTCACAGAAGATTTGATGGCCAATGAGCTGTTCGGCCATGAAAAGGATGCATTTACCGGCGCCACAAAGGCAAAAGCAGGCCTGATTAAGGTGGCGGACGGCGGAACTGTTTTTCTGGACGAAATCGGCGATATGCCGATGACCATGCAGGTTAAACTGTTGCGTGTTATTCAGGAAAAAGAAATTCTACCGGTTGGGGGAGAGACCCCCGTTTCCGTTGATGTGCGTTTCATCGCTGCCACTCATCGCGATCTCAAGGAGGATGTGGAGAACGGCCATTTCCGGCAGGATCTGTTTTATCGTCTCAATGTGATTACAATAAAACTTCCCTCTCTATCCGATCGTGACGGTGATATTCCGCTGCTGGCATATCATTTTCTGACTCAAAAATGTCAGGCCATGAAAAAGGATGTTCAAACTATTACCAGGGAATCCATGGAATTACTCTGTCAATACACATGGCCGGGCAATATCAGGGAATTGGAGAATGTTATCGAAAGAGCCGTGGCCCTGGCGAGCGGACCGGAGATACAGGTGGGCGATCTTCCGGAATATATCCGCAATCTTTCGGTTGAAACCTACCGCCGGCATGATTCCGAGTTTCCCACTTTGGAGGAACAGGAGAAAAACTACATTAAGTGGGTACTTGATAAATGCGATGGTAATAAAACCAAGGCGGCAAAAATAATGGGTATTGACCGGGTATCCCTCTGGCGAAAAATTAAGCGGTTTGAGATCGATTCTGAAGGATAATGGCTCAATATTTTGAAAACGTTCAGCCACAAAGACACGAAGGCACCAAAGATTATAATATAATTCTTTTAATGCCATTTTTAATAAGAGGCATGTTAAAATTGATTAAAAAATCAGGCTAGTGCCCCACGGCAAGAATTCCACTGGCGGCGGCGCTAAGGATAATGACTTCGATCACTGCCAGTACGGCATAGGCCGTGTCTTTGCTTTTAAGCAGCGTGGGTACGATTGCAGCATAACACATGATGGTAACACCTGCCAGCAGGGCAACGCCGATAAAATTAATAAAATCTCCATAGTTAAGCATACCGAGCCAGGCCCATCCGGCTTTTATTCCGGTGTGTTCAAGATAGTCATGAACACTCAATGACCAGTAGTTGGAAAGCTTATCCAGCGGAATATACGGATCCATAATGCCGAATACATAGAGGGCATAGGTTATAAAAAGGATAAGTAAACCGAGGTACATGCCCTTTTCAAGTATTCTGGCATAAAGAAGCTGTTCGGGTGTTGCTTTTAACAGGTCATTGGTCTTTTCTTGCATATGTTTTCTCCTGATGAAATATTTTCTTTATCTTACATGCAATTAAATTTTGAATTAAAATCCTAACCCTTTGGACAGGGCTTTAATACCGGCAAAAGCCAGGATTGCGATCACCATCCACCGGATAAATGTCGGCTTGGCGATTTTCAGAAGACGGACTCCCACTAAAGATCCGAGCATGATTCCCACAAGAGACGGCACGACCATCATGGGAATCACACAGCCTTTGTTCATATATATCCATGCCGCAGAAGTATCTGTAATGGATAAAAGGAACTTGCTGGTTGCCACACTAATTTTCAGGGGTGCGCCCATAAGAAGGTTGAGCACCGGCACATTTGCCCAACCGGCACCCAGTCCGAACATACCGGCCATAACTCCGATGATGACGAACAAGGCTAATCCAAGAGGGGTTCGGTGTATTTTCCAGTCGATAATCTCACCGGTGCTGGCTTCCTGGTAAATTCCGCATATATTGAGCGCCGAAGAGAGCCTGTCCGCCTTGGGAACATCCGGAACTTCGGATTTTTTGGCGGTTAGCATAAGAACACAAATACCGAGAATGGTGGCTCCAAGGGAAATCTGAACGATGTTGGTGGGCAGCGCAAGACCGATCATGGCACCAATGATCGCACAGGTGGAGGCGATAAGCGCGACCGGAATGGCCAGTCTCAGGCTCGCAAGGTTCATCTTTAAAAGTCCGGGCCCGGCTGCCAGTGCTCCGGAAAGGGCTACCAGAAGGCCGGTGCCCCGAACAAAGTCCAGATGAAAAGGGAAAAACCCGCTGATGATCGGCACATAGAGTACCCCACCACCCACTCCGCCAAGTACTGCAAATATTCCCATAATAAAAGTGACGATAAAAAGTACAATCGGCCAGAACCACCATGCATGGCCATTTGAAGCAGCCTCGGCTGATACATCTGCAAAAGCAGGGGATATCAATACAGGCAACGAAAATAAACAAATCAGAATGATCACCCACAATTTACCATTCTTCCCCATTTCTTCCTCCTAAATAGTTATCTTCAACATTTCAAAAAGATATGTGCCGACATTAAGCCAAACCGGGAAATTTGACAAAGATTGACTAAGAATTGAGCAAATTCTTTTATACCACCTCTCATGGGATGTCAAATGAAAATATGGTATGAATCAAGTTAGTTTGCTTGGCTCATCCCGACCTGGCCGGAGAATAACGGAATTGCGCTCTAAGCGGAACTGGAATTATGGTCCGTTGTTGTGAGGCGGGTTTTTGAAAAGAATTTGTGATTCCAATGTCTCGGACACAGGCATTCTATGATCACGTGCCGGGCCCAGGGGTTCAGGGAAAATGGAAAAGTGCCTTCCGGTGCGTTGTATGCCGTGGGTATTGTAAAATTACTCCGAGAGATTTTGGATGGATGCAGGTTTACAAGTTTTCGTCTCTATGATAAACGTATAAATAGTATAAAACGATAAAAGCTCTGTACAAAATCGAAACAATAATATAGTAGATAATGCCGGAAAAAATACCTATACCGTTGCATGGCAATGAGGTTTCGCCCGGTTTGGATCCGGCAGCTTGGGTTTTTGATTCAGTTATATTTCCCCGGAAACGGTTCTGAGCCATATTATGAGAACACGCTTAAATCCGGAGACATACTTTTCGACAAGAGGGATCAAAAAATAATGAACTTCAAAAACTTATGGACAGATTTAACCAAAGGTCTCTTACATGAGTCTGGTCATGAGGCTACAAATCGTTATCGTATACTCAGAAGAAATATTTTTATATTGATGATCCTGATAACCATAATTCCCCTTATCATAATGGCGGTGATCTACCAGCATGAATATCACTCCAGTATTAAACAAGAAATCGTCATTCCATTGCAAACACTCACACACAAGACCAGGCACACTTTTGAGCTTTTTTTCGAAGAGCGCCTTTCCGTAATTAGATTCATTGCCTCTTCCTATTCTTTTAAAGAACTTTCCGACCAAAAGACCATGAATCGCATTTTTAATGTACTTGTGAATGAATATTGCTGTTTGGTGGATTTGGGCTTAATTAATAAAAAAGGCATCCAGTTGAGCTATGCCGGGCCTTATGACTTTTTGGGGAAAGATTATTCAGAACAAAAATGGTTTCAGGAAGTCGTGGTCAAGGGAACTTACATCAGCAATGTGTTCATGGGGTATAGAAAATTTCCCCATGTGGCTGTTGCCGTGCTGCGACGAACAGAAGACGGCGAGGCTTTGATCCTTCGTGCTACTATTGATACCAGCAAGTTCGACGATATTATTGCCTCCATGGGGCTGAATCCCGAAAGCGATGCCTTTTTAATTAGCCGTAGCGGAATCATACAGACCTCTTCCAGGTTTTACGGGGAAATAATGGATCAGTGCCCGTTGTCATTTCCCCCGGGGAATTATGAGCCCATCGTCACCGAGGCAACAGATCCCCGGGGCCGTGAAATACTGGTCGCTTGTGCGCCCTTCTCAAGTGCAGAATATGCTCTGGTTCTTGTTAAACCCAAATCTGATGTGTTGCATACCTGGCATACGCTCAGAAGTAAAATGCTTTTTATTTTTATCTCCAGTGTCATGCTAATAATTCTAGTGGTTTTAAAGCTTACGGACACTCTTGTAAAACGGGTTAAAGAGGCCGATGAAAAACGAGAATTAGCCTATCGTGAAATCCAACATACGCATAAGCTTGCATCCATCGGAAGACTGGCTGCCGGCGTGGCCCACGAAATTAACAATCCTATGGCGATTATAAACGAAAAAGCGGGCTTAATGAAAGACCTAGTTGCATTTGATGATCAATTTCGGAAAAAGGAAAAATTTCTGGGACTGACAGATTCGATACTTAAATCGGTGGAACGCTGCAGGGCCATTACCCATCGCTTGCTGGGCTTTGCGCGCCGGATGGAAGTTCAGCTTGTAGAATTAGATTTAAACGAACTGATTCAGGAGACACTCGGCTTTCTGGAAAAGGAAGCCTTATATCGAAATATTGAGCTGGTACTAAACCTGGCGGATAATCTTCCCCTTATTTCCTCCGACCGGGGTCAGATGCAACAGGTTTTTTTGAATATCATTAACAATGCCCTTGCGGCGGTGGAAGATGAGGGCGAGATAGTGATTACATCATGGGAAGAAGACTCAGATACCGTGGGAGTGTCTATCCAGGACAATGGAAGCGGCATGTCTGAAGAAACACTCAAAAGTATTTTTGATCCCTTTTTTAGTACAAAACAGGAAAACGGCACCGGTTTGGGTTTGGCAATCACTTACGGGATCGTGAAAAAAATGGGTGGAGACATCAAGGTCAAGAGCAAACAGGGAGAAGGCAGTACATTTACAGTTTATTTACCGAAAAAGACAAAAATTGGTCCCGGAGAATGAGATGAAAAACTTAAAAATCTTACTTGTTGATGATGAGGAAGAATTTGTCACAACTCTTGCCGAACGGCTTGAATTAAGAGGGCTTCAGGCCCGAACGGCATTAAACGGTGAAGCTGCGTTGCAAATGATTGAGGCGGATACCCCCGAGATTGTCATCCTGGATGTGTTGATGCCGGGTATCGGAGGCTTTGAAGTCCTTAGACGAATCAAAGCTCAACACCCCCAAATTCCTGTTATTTTGCTGACCGGTCGAGGATCCGAAAAGGAGGGTGTTAAAGGAATGGGACTGGGTGCTTTCGATTACTTGATGAAGCCGTTAAATATTGAAGAGTTAATAAAAAAAATGCAGGAGGCCATAGAAAGTCAACCCTAGCCGTCTTTCTTTAACGAGGTAAAACTATGAACAAATGTGAAGACAAAGAAGTTGCCTTTTTCGGAAAAATTACGGCTGGTATCACGCATGAATTAAAGAACGTTCTGGCCATCATCAGAGAATCATCCGGATTGATGGAAGACATCATATCCATTTCACCGGAAGCTATCGTTAAATATCAGGAGAAAATTCAAAATTCTATGATTAGAATAAAAGAGCAGATTAAACGGGGGGTTAACTTAACGGACCGGCTGAACAAATTTGCCCATAGTACCGATGAAACCATAGCGAAAATTGACCTTCAGGAAACCATCGAACAACTGGTTACACTGGCGCAGCGTTTTGCCAGACTCAAGCACGTTGAGTTGAAAACCGTGCCCCCAAGTCAAGAAGATCCACCCGTTACTCTTGTTACCCGTCATATTCAATTGCAAATGGTCTTGTTTGCGAGTCTGGAATGTTGTTTCACTGTTATGTCCGGCGGCGGGGAAATCAATATCGGGATTCGTAAACTTGAGGGAAAAAACACAGTTCACGTGGTATGTAAAGGGGATTTGCCCGGTCAATCCGAGTTTTCCCGGAACATATCCGAATCCGAAAAATGGCCGGTTTTACAAGAGATTGCCGACTGTCTGGAAGGATCTGTCGATTTAGATGAAACCGCGCATGGTATTGTGATGCGTTTTCCGGATGAGATAAGCCGCTAGCATTTGATTTTTCCCGGATTTGTATCCCGATCATGCTTTACAAAGGCTGGAAAAGCTGGTATTGGGGAACCGAAAAAAAATAACGCCAATTTGGTTCTTTTTTGGTAACTATTAAAAAATAAAATCAAGGTGACAAAAATGAAAGAAATGAAAGTGTTACTGGTGGATGATGAAGAAGAATTCGTAAAGACCCTTGCTGAACGAATTGAGATGCGAGAGGTAAAATCAGGTGTTGCATTAAACGGGGAAGAGGCCCTTAAGGCCATGGATGAAGATCTTCCGGATGTCATGGTTTTAGATCTTAAAATGCCCGGCATTGACGGGCTGGAAGTTCTAAGGCGCGCTAAAAAGGCTTACCCGGGCGTCCAGATTATCATGCTGACCGGTCACGGGTCGGAGAAAGATGAAAAAGAGGCCCGACGGTTGGGCGTATTTGAATACCTGCAAAAACCTGTGGAATTCGAAAAGCTCATGCGGACCATAACAAAGGCCTACAAGAGTAAATTTGAATCCTCTATGGTAGCGGCTAGTTTTGCAGAGGCCGGTGAATTCGAGACAGCCAAAAAAATTATGGACGAGGAAAAAGAATAGCGGGTCTATGGGAGAACAATAAATGCAAATCAAAGTACTGTTGGTAGATGATGAAAAAGATTTTGTTGAAACCCTGGCCCAGCGTTTAGAGGTGCGAGACTTTGATGTTAAAACCGCTCTTGACGGGGATGAAGCCCTGGGCCTGATCCGGGAATCCGAGGTTGACGTAATTGTTTTGGATGTTTTAATGCCGGGAAAAGACGGTATTCAAACCTTAAGGGAAATTAAGGACTTAAAGCCACTTATCACTGTCATCATGCTCACCGGCAACGCAACGGTTGATACTGCCATTGAAGGCATGAGATTAGGCGCTTACGATTATCTTATGAAGCCCACCGAGACAGAGTCTCTGGTAGAAAAAATCAAGAGCGGTTATAAAATTAAAGCTGAACATGAAGAACGTATTCGTCAAGCTGAAATTAACCGCCTGCTCAAAAGAAAAGGCTGGTAATGGGTTGTAATAGCCCTGATAGCGAATGATACGCAGTTCACTTCAAGGCCATTTTTAAAATTTGCCTACACATTATTTCGGGATTGGTTCAGAAAATAACGGCTTTGAGAACATAGACACACAAAAAAATATCTATAACATCCTGCCGGTAAATTTCCAACCTGTTCATTTATCCCTTAAAAAAAGGCACTAAATCTAACAATTCAGGAGGGTTGGCATGAAAGAGAAAGTCGTGAGAGAATTAATGATTCCGGCTGGTGAATATTCAATGGTTTCGGAAGAGGCCACTTTATTCGATGCTGTCATGGCCCTGGAAAAAGCGTTAACAGAGTCTGACCGGGCCCGCTTTCCACACAAGGCGCTTCTGGTATATGATAAAGATGATAATATTGTCGGAAAAGTGAGCCAGCTGGATATACTGAGGGCGTTAGAACCAAAATATAAAACAATGGGTTTTCCGGAATCATTATCCCGCTTCGGTTTAACCAAGCAGTTTCAAGAGACCATGCTCAAAGAACTCCGCTTTTGGGACAAACCCATGGATGATATTTGCAGAAAAGCCGCCCGGATAAAAGTGAAAGAATTTATGTACACCCCTGATGAAGGTGAATATATTAATGAAGATGCATCCCTGGACAAGGCCATCAATCAGCTTGTCATGGGACATCATCAGTCTTTGCTTGTGATGAAAGACGACAAGATCGTGGGTATTTTAAGAAAAACCGATGTGTTTATGGAGATTGTCAGGGCCATGAAAGCCTGCGAACTATAAGCAATCAAAGATGTCCGGCATAATTGATAACCGACTCGAATGAGTAACCGTTATAATATTTCAGATAAGGAGAATGGTATATGACAAGCGCTTCTATGGCCCTTGAAAAAGGCAAATTCGAGTGGAAACGATATCTGTTTCTCTTAATAGGAATAGCACTGTTTGCAGCAACTTTTTATTCATCTTCCTGGCCCGACGCCGTTGATCCCATGGGAGAACATTTTCTCTTGAGCAAGGAGGGAAAAGGGGCGATTGCCGTTTTTCTGCTGGCCGGAACCTGGTGGGTATTTGAAGTGGTGCCCATCGGCATAACCAGTCTGGCCATCGGTGTCCTTCAGGCCCTTTTCCTGATTCGTCCGGCCAAGGTGGCTTTTAATGATTTTATGGATCCTTCGGTCATGTTCATCTTTGCATCCATCGTTATCGGACTGGTTTTTACCAAGACAGGTCTGACCAAACGCCTGGCTTACAAGATGCTGGTCATCGTAGGAGAAAAAACCAGCATGATATATCTGGGATGTTTTGTGGTCACCGCAGCCCTGACGCACATTATGGCCCATACGGCCGTGGCAGCTACAATTTATCCTCTTTTACTGGCGGTTTACAGCCTTTACGGAGAAGGAGACAAACCCACCAAATTCGGCAAAGGACTCTTTATCGGCATGGCCTATGTGGCCGGGGCCGGAAGCATCGTGACCCTTTTGGGAGCAGCGCGCGGGGCCGTGGCCATCGGGTTTTTTAACGATATTGTGGGTAAAAACATTTCCTTTTTTCAGCTCAGCTATTACATGTTCCCCATCGGCTGGCTCATGACGTTTCTGCTATGGGGGTTTTTTATGATCTTTATGAAACCCGAAAAAAAGGTCATCCCCGGCCTGAGGGAAAAAGCCAAAATTCTTAATGCAGAACTGGGTCCTATTACCCGCAAAGAGATTTTAGCTGCCGCCATTGTTTTTGCCTGTATCCTGGTTATGTCCCTGCGCTCTTTTGTCCCGATGTTAAAGCCGATTAACAAGACAGCTATCATCCTGATTTCAACCATTTTGTTTTTTGTTATCGGAATTCTCAATCTCGACGATCTCGAAGATATTCCGTGGAACATCATTCTGCTGTTTGCCGGCGCCATGAGCATCGGTTTCTGTCTCTGGGATACCGGCGCCGCCAGATGGATGGCCGTCAACTGGCTGGTCATGTTTCAAAAAGCCAACTGGTTTGTTTTTGTGCTGAGTATTGCATTTTTTGTCATGATTATGACTAATTTTATTATGAACGTGGCCGCCATTGCCATCTCTCTGCCGGTGGCGCTGGTGATTGCTCCCTATCTTCACGTGGCCCCGGAAGTGATTCTTTTTGCTTCCCTGATCACAGCGGGCATGCCGTTTCTTTTGCTGGTGGGGGCGGCGCCCAATGCAATTGCCTACGACTCAAAGATGTTTACAACCGGAGAGTTCTTTTTATACGGCATACCGGCCAGTATCATGCTGATGGCTGTGGTCGCTTTTGCGGCTTATATTCTCTGGCCTTTGATGGGAATGCCCGTGACATTACAGTAAAGAGGCTTGAGGCTTTGTGCCCCATAAGCGCTAAGTTATTTTTTGCACCGGAAGGACTGTGGAAGGTTTCCTGAAAAAAATGAACATCGAACATCGAACGTCCAACATCGAATGATGAATAAAAAAACCAATGTTGAACAGCGAATGGTGATTAAGGTAAAAGCTGCCGAAACAGAAGAATTAATTAAGACTTTTGTTACGAGTATCAAAACGGCTGAAAAGAAAATGAAATAGTCATTCAAGGTTTGACATCGGATTTAGAAACAATTGAAATTAAATTGCGGAGCGAAGCGACATCATTATTCGATGTTCAACGTTGGACGTTCGATGTTCAGTCTGTTCGATGTTGGACGTTCATTTTTTAAAACAACCACGTAAGGCATAAATGTAATAGGATCTTTCAGTGTGGCATCATATCAATCTTCGCAACCGGATTTATTTGATTTTGACCGTTTTGGTTTTCATTACTTTGATAGGCGGTCTAATAACGGTATGGTATACATACCGCCTTGAACGGGTGTTGACCGAAATTATCGACCGGGACCTGCTTGCGTACAAGTCTGCCGAATCTTTTGAAACCTCCCTTATCAATCAAAAAGGTTTTGTATCTTACTATTTTTTGGATGGTGATCCCGACTGGCTCAGGCAACTGGGGAAATACCGACAAATATTCAATGAACAGCTCCATACCGCTCGCTTGCTGGTTAAAGATCAGCAGCAAAAACAAGCCATTGATCAAATCGATCGGGAATATCAGCTTTACATTAGCGCCAAAGACCGCGTTATCGCCCATTATAAAGCCGGAGAGCGGGAACAAGGTGCCGAGCTACACCAGAAAGTGCGCGATCGGTTTTTTAACATTTTGGAACTTTGCGAAAGATACAAAGATTTTCATACCAAAAAAATCATGCTGGCCAGGAACAAAAGCATGCTCCAGACCCGAAAACTCAGGTTTATTGTAGGAGCTGCCATATTTGTTGTTTTTTCTTTGAGTATCCTTTTGGCCTTTATTCTGGCAAACCAGATTTTAGATCCCTTACACCGCCTGGCTCAGGAAGCGAATAAGAAAGGTGATATGAAAAAGTCGGGTGACGAAGTCAAAGCAATCAGTCGCAGCGTGCACGACTTGATTGAAGCGGCCGGCCAGACCCACATTGAGCTTGAGCGCAGCCGTGAACACCTTTTGCAGGCCGAAAAGATGGCTATGGTGGGTAAACTTGCGGCCGGAATGGCCCACAGCATTCGCAACCCCCTCACATCGGTAAAAATGCGCCTGTTTTCCCTAAGCCGGTCCCTAAAACTGAGCGATTATCAGAAAGAAGACTTTGATGTGATCTCCGAGGAAATTCGTCATACCGACGCCATTGTGCAGAGTTTTCTGGAGTTTTCACGGCCGCCCAGGCTTAAAATGCAGCAAATCAGTCCGTCTATAGTGGTTGACATGGGCCTGCAGTTGTTGGAGCATAGACTGAAATCATATGACGTGACCGTCGATGTGGTCCGGAAACATCCGCTTCCGGAGATCCAGGCTGATCCCGAGCAATTAAAGGAAGTCCTGGTTAATTTGATGATTAATGCATGTGAGGCCATGGAACAGGGAGGTTCCATTGTCATTGAAGAGGAAGAAGCTTTCGAATCGCCCTCGGGCAGGGTCGCGGTAATTCGACTAAAAGACAACGGTCCGGGTATACCCGAATCGATTTGCGACAACATTTTTCAACCCTTTTTCAGTACTAAAGAAGAAGGTACGGGTCTGGGATTGAGTATTGCCACCCGCATTATTGAAGAACACCAGGGCCGACTGGATGTCCAATCAAAGGAAGGGAAGGGATCGACGTTTATCATTACGCTTCCGATAAAAGGATGAAATCGTGAGTGCCATTCTGATCATTGATGATGATGACCAATTGCGCAAAAGTTTCGACAAGCTTTTGAAAGAAGAGGGCTATTGCTCTAAATGCGCTGCTTCCGGGGAAGCAGGTCTTAAAATAATAGAAAAGGAGATTCCGGACCTTGTTATCCTGGACATGCGTTTGCCGGGAATGAACGGCTTTGAAACTTTTCAGGTTATTCACGAAATAGAGCCCAAGCTTCCTGTGATTATCATGACCGCCTACAGCACTACGGAAACCGCCATCAAAGCCACCAAGATGGGAGCATTCGACTATATTCTCAAGCCCTTTGATATTCCTGACATGTTAACCGTTATTAAACAGGCCTTGGAAGCGGGCCGTTTTATGCGTTCGCCGGTGGATATGGATCCCGTACCTGATGAAAGTTTTCGGGATGCTATTATTGGGCGGAGCAAGTCCATGCAGGAGATTTACAAGGCCATCGGCAGGGTTGCTTCAACGGATGCTACGGTTCTAGTCAGAGGCGAATCCGGTACTGGAAAAGAACTGGTCGCCCGGGCTGTTTACCAGCACAGCCTAAGGGCAAACAAACCCTTTCTGGTGATCAACTGTGTTGCGATTCCCGAAACCCTTTTAGAGAGCGAACTGTTCGGTTATGAAAAAGGAGCATTTACCGGGGCTGCTCATCGCCGGGTGGGAAAAATAGAACAGGCCCACGGCGGAACCATATTTTTGGACGAAATAGGTGACATGCCGTTAAGCATCCAGGCCAAAATCCTGCGTTTGCTCCAGGAAAAAAGCATTGAGCGGCTTGGAGGCCGGGCCACCATTCCCGTGGATGTAAGAATTGTCGCCGCCACCAATCGCGACCTTGAATCCGCCCTGGAACAGGGCCGTTTTCGGGAAGACCTCTACTACCGGCTCAAGGTGGTTACTATTTCTTTGCCTTCCCTGAGGGAACGGTCCAAGGATATTCCGTTACTGACCGATTATTTTCTGGCCCGCTTTTCCCGTAAAGCGGGGATTGAAAACCCGGGAATCACTGAAGAGGCAAAGACCATGCTTACCGCCTCTCCCTGGCAGGGTAATGTGCGCGAGCTGGGCAACACACTTCAAAAGGCATTGATTTTTAATCGCGGGGCTCCCATTTCTCAGAAAGACATTTCGCAGGCGATAAGCAGCAGAAATGCAGGCAAGGCTATAAACTTAGAAAAAGCTGAGCAGGCCATACAACAATGGGTGCGCCAGGCACTTAACGCGCAGTCCAATGCAAATCTCTTTGATGACTGTATGGACCATTTTGCCGGTATGGTCATCGGCGAAGCGCTCAACATCACCGGTGGAAATCGCTCCCGGGCGGCAAAACTTCTCGGCCTTTCCAGACCCACCTTACATTCCAAGATCGAAAAATACGGTCTCAAGCTCAGAACTTCCGTTAAAGAAGACCCATCGTAGTTTGCGCTTCTACCCACTTTGATTTTACAACCTGTAAAAAAGACCGACACCCATTCATTCCAAATTTTAATCGCCACATTTCTTTTAAAACGCAATATCTACATTATATCAACAGGTTAAACATATGTTTCAAAGGGGTTTTATTTTGGTATGGTTGTTGCTTTTAAAGACAGTAAGTGTTTTACAGCAAAATTTTATATTAAAATAATTCTTAATAACTTTCTGAAAGAGGTCGCAAAAATCTATTTCGAGCACTATCAACTCGCTAAAAACAAAAAGCAGCTTCATGAAATGGGTATAGCCCCGACGGTTATAACTGTTTTGTTAAGACAAACAATTTTGTTGACCACAGGAGTAGTGGTCTGAAAGGAGGCAACTTCTATGACTGAAGGAATTAAAATCCTACTGGTGGATGACGAAAGGGCTTTTATAGAATTAATGACAAAGCGTTTAAGAAGGAGAAAGCAATATGTCATTACCGCCGAAAGTGGGCCGGAAGCCCTGGCACAGATGGAAAACGAGTCATTTGATGTGGTAATTTGTGACGTCAAGATGCCGGGGATGAATGGGATTGAAGTTTTGAAAGAGATAAAACATCGTTTCCCCGATACCGAAGTCATCATGCTTACGGGCCATGCGACAATAGAATCCGGGCTTGAGGGTGTACGTTTCGGAGCCTTTGATTATCTGATGAAGCCAACCGATATTGAAATTCTTATGGCGAAATTGGAGGCGGCATACGAGAATAAGACGAAGAGAGAACTCAAGATTCGCGATGCTGAATTTGAACGTGATCGGGGACTAATCATCGAGGAGATATTCCTGAAAAACGTCATACGCCGTGATATCCCATACCTCTACGCCGATAGCTCACTTGCAGATGCAGTGCGTACTTTCAAGAAAAAACCGGATACGCCTTTTGCAGAAAAAATATTTGTAATTAATGATTCAGGGGAACTTCTTGGAAAAGTGAGACGCAAGCACATCCTCATGGCAGTGCTCCCCATATTTCAGAAGGAAAAAATCATTAATGGGAATGACCTTACCTGGAAAGAGTTCCTTAATAAAGGTCCTGGTCCTGCGGGCACTCTGCCAATAAGCGAAATTATGAATAGGGAAGTAAAATCTTTGGGCGCTGATGCAAAAATCTTAGAGTCGGTAACGTTTATGATCGATAATAATTTAGCCGTACTCCCGGTTGTGGAAGGAAGAAAATTCCTGGGAACAGTTCGGATGTATGATCTCCTGTTAGTAATCAACGATATTATGGCTGAAGCGCTATAGCCACACGTTTTAGGCCACGCCTGAAGGAGGTAAAACATGGCTGTTATAACTATTTTTGGACTATATGCTTCAAAAAAAAGGCAGTTTGGCATAACCCTGGCCAGGAAGCTGAACTACGACTACGCGGACAGAGAAATAATTCGGGAACTTGCCCGTTGTGCAAATGTATCCGAAGAATTTGTGGAATCCTATGAAGATGGTCGATCCAGAGGACTTATGAAGATTCTCTCCAAGACTATTAGTATGAGTTACATTAAAAGAATTGTAGGTGATAGCTCCGGATATATAGATTCCAAGATTTATCTCAAATTGCTGGAAGAGATTGTGCGTTCCCTCGCCAAAAAGGATAATATTGTCATCGTTGGACGGGGAAGCCACTGCATCCTTCAGGGCTATAAGAATGCATATTTTATAAAGATCAGGAATGAATGGGAAGACAGGGTCAAAAGAGCTCGAAAATCATTAGGATCACAAGTTTCCGATATTGAAGGCTATATCCGCGAACGGGATATAAGGGAAAAGAAATTCATGGAATACTTCTTCGACGTTGACTGGTTAGACCCTTCACTATTTAGTCTGGTGATAAACCTGAGCAAAGTGAGCATAGAGGAAGGTATACAACAGGTCGTTGATCTGATTTCAGCCTAAAAAAATATTTGACTAAGTTCACTCCGCCCCGTCTTCAATTGCAATTTCACCCGCCAACCAAGCCCACCCAGCATTTGCCTGAGGCGAAGCCGATTGCGGAAAGGGAAGGCGAGCGTGCAGATCTTGTGGTCACGGGGCCAAAGGGCCGCCGCAATCTCTCATGCATTCTTTTCGTGATCTTTGTAGTTAAAATAAAACTGTTGTTATGTTAAGTTTTCTCCGAGCTGTAAGCGGAGCCGAAAGCCGGTGGTCCTAGTTAGGAAACACTACAAAGCTTCAAAAGCACCATAGGAACTGTTAATTCGATCTCGAAGCAATAAAACAAGCTTTTCCAAAATTTTCGTTTGTATCGTTGAATCCCTATCCATGACCTCTCTTAGATCTGAACAGCGCATTGAGATGACCTTAGTCTGTTTTTCGCATGAAGCAGAACACATATGGATATGTTGCTTTCCGACAAGCGAACACCAGGCGCCCATAAGCCGTCTGTTTGGTTGCTCTCTCAGGGTAAAAACAGTAATAAGCGCTTCGCGAGCACTACCTAAATCGAACCTTCTTTCGAGTGCGACAAGTCCTTCGGATAAAATATACAATTTCGTTCCGATGATGCCTTGCTCATAAATTTTGTCTCCTGAATCAAATTTTTCGATACGACATAATTTAGCAATGGATCGCAATTCTTTGTCAGAAAGATGGCTAAAAATCTCACACATTCTGAGAATTTCAGTAATTTTTTCAATGCTCATTTTAAGATCTCCCGGTTAAATATTTTCGAGCGTTCTACGAGTTATACATAACGACAAGAGTATTTGCGCATAATAATGGGTTGTGCTATGTTGCTAAACATGAAAGCACTATCCATATCACTTTCCAGACCTACCCTTCATTCCAGGATTGAAAAGTACGGAATTAAATTCAAGACTTCCGTTACGGAAGACCCGAAATGATTTGTGGTTTCACATTTTGTAAAAAATCCTGACACCTTTTCCCTTTAAATCTAACGTAAGAATCCCATCCGGTCTTAGAAAATATTTTGACTTATCAAGGTATTATTTCAAAATATCTCCAACAGTCATTTTTGGCATGTCTCTTGCTTTTTCATTGATGAAGGTTCGAATTCGAATATACTTGCGCCCGCAAAGGGGGAGGAAATGAAAAAAATCAGTAAAATCATGGTGGCTTGTGACTTTTCCGAGTATTCAAAAAAGTCGCTAAAATATGCTGCCGAGCTGGCCGAGGATTTGAAGGTCGATGTCATTATAACCCATGTCATTAACGAAAGAGATGTAAATTCAATCCGAATGGCAGCAATGTATAGCGGTGCTATTTCTGAAGATGAATTCATAAAGGATAAAACGGAAAGCCGATTAGAGCGTATTAATGAACTGATCGAAGAAATATCCGCCAGCCATCTTTCCGTTAAAAAAGTCATTAAGGTTGGAATACCGTTTCGCGAGCTAATCCAGACCGTTAAGGATGAAGGTGCCGACCTTGTGGTTATGGGTCCCAAGGGCCGCAGCAATCTTGAAGACATTCTTTTCGGATCCACGGCGGAAAAAATGTTCCGCCACTGTCCGGTTCCATTATTAAGCATACGCGAAGATAGGAGCAGATAAAACTTTCTCATCACAGGGTGACGTGGTAGCGGGGAAAAGATACCTTATGGAGAAATCCAGGAGACGGATGTTTTCGTTTGTTTGTGTGGAACTTATTCACAGAGCGACATTAATCTAAAAAAGGATAAATTGCATGTTGAGGTATAACTTTATAAGTTTGGAGAACTTTGGACTCAAAAGGAATTTTGTATCACTTTAAAAAAGGAAAAACAGCCATGAAACGAATTCTCACCTATCAGGTTTATCCTACCATACCAAAGCCGTTGGCTTTTTTAGAAGTGCTGTCTCGAAACCTATGGTGGTGCTGGAAACAGGATGCAATAACGCTGTTTCGACGCGTTGAACCGCAACTCTGGATAGAATCCAGAGGGAACCCAATTCAACTATTGTCCAATGTCGGCCAGACGCGCCTGGAGGAGCTGGCCGCGGATGACAGTTTTTTGGATCATCTGAAACGGGTCGAAGATCGCTACAAAAAGCGGGTTATGGATAATGTGGAACCGTCGCGGTCCATTTACGAGAAAATTGGGCCGGTGGCCTATTTCTCAATGGAATTTGGTGTCAATGAAAACATCCCCATTTTCGCCGGTGGACTGGGTGTCCTTGCCGGAGATTACTTAAAAGCCGCCTCCAACATGGCTCTGCCCCTCGTCGGGATTGGGTTGCTGTATCGCAAGGGCTATTTCCGCCAGTACCTCGATCAAGAGGGCTTGCAGCAGGAAGAATATCCGGAAATCGAATTTTATTATCTTCCATTGGAGCGTGCCCGGGATCCCCAGGGCAACGAAATCACGATTTCAATTACCGGGCCCCAAGGCGAGATTCACGCGTTTGTCTGGAGAATCCGGGTGGGACGTACTTCGCTGTTCTTGCTCGATACGAATCTGCCTGAAAATACCCCCGAGGGCCGCGAAATTACGGCCCGTCTCTACGTCGCCGAACCCAAAAGCCGGCT
>Ga0315537_1001323_pt1 | contig 19538 bp, 24 predicted proteins | sample SalMarSW160270MG_FD_203091 | JGI IMG/M metagenome (GOLD analysis project Ga0315537, IMG submission 203091) | Salt marsh sediment microbial communities from the Plum Island Ecosystem LTER, Massachusetts, United States - Salt Marsh Sediment SW1602-70 ...
TGTTTAAAAATGTTTTTATTCACTGACTTGTTTTTTAATTTCAATATCATACCTTACAGATATACCTCCCAGACTAAGATCAAAATACTTAAAATTAAAACCTTCAAAAGTCTCATCTTTGATTTTAAATTCTTCAACAATTTCTTCTTCGCTAAAACCAAGATTTCTGTAAAAAGAAATTTTTTCTTTCATAACCGCGGCCTCGTCAATAATTCCAATGCTATTAAGATCCTCTTTTACTTTCCTGTCTGAAAAATAAAAACTGAAAATTGCCATTATGCAAATCGCCACAATTCCTATTACAAGAATTGTTATTGAAATATCTCCTCTCTTATTTTTTATTATATTTTTCATTTCCACTCCTTAAATTTTAACGCTAATTACTTTTAAAATCATCTCAATGGATTTATCTTCATTTAATTTAACTTTTTCTGTAATACCATAAGCCACAAGAGAAGGCCTCTTACCAAAATATTCATTGCTTTCATAAGAAAGAACTATTCTGTTATGAAAAATCCCAATCCAAACCGCAAGATACTCTTTCCCATAAAATTCAGTAAAAATATCTTTAGCCAGTTCTCCGTTAAACTCACTAAGATTATCTTCAGAACCCAGTTTCTCATAAACACTGGTCCCTTCTTCAGATTCTGTTAAAAGATATGAAAAAAAGGATTTTGAAGCCAGAACATCTGTCTGTTTCATATAATTAAAATTTTTAAAATTAAAAATACCTGTAACAGTGGCAGAGATTGAAATAAGCAAAATCACAATAATTATTACTGTAGCAATCATCCATGTAACTGTTTCACCTACTTCTCCTGTTTTCCCATGTTTTCTATTAAAAAGATTATTGAACATTTTTTTCTGTTTTCCTTACAATTGAGAGTATGTTTATTTGATACTGATTTCCATTTTCATCTATAGAATAAAGGCTTCTCTCAACGCATACAGGAAAACCTTCTCCCTCAAGCCCACAATCTAACTTTAGCCCTTGGTTTCCTTCAGAAAGTTCAGAAAGTTTATTCTTCGTATTAAACTCCAGAATATCAACTTCAACATAATACTGGCCCCGCTCTCTCCAGTCATAAACATCCTCTGCCTGGAAATTAATCGCGCAACTCTCAATAAAATTGTTTTTAAAATCCTCTTCCAAAACCCCGTCTTTCAGATAGCCTGCTTCAGAAATGCATTTGGCAATCTTTGAAGTCAAAATATCTGCCTCAGCCCCTCTGACATCATAAGGCTTTCCGTAAAAAGCACTAACCATATAAACAATTCCTCCTGCAACTATGAAAAGTATCGCAAACCAATACACTGAAATTAACTTGTCTCCTCTTTTATTCATTTTTATAGTTGTTTATTTTAATTACATAATCAGTTATATCTTCAGGATTGGTCGTGTCAGGATAAACAGAAACATCCACATCATTAAAAAAGCTGTAAGAATATCCTCCTTTTTCACGAAGCTTAACTGTTACAACATTTTCTTTGATGGTTACAACATCGCCTGAATTTATACCTTCTTTCTTCGCAATGTTTATTGCGTTTTCCATATCAAGATGAATTGTCATACCCGGCTCTGCAGCACTAATCATGAGAGCAATTTGTTTTGCATGCATTTCTTCCAAAACAGCAGCAGCACTCATCTTAGAAACCAGAAACACAATCAGGATTGAAAGAAAAACAAGATTCAGAATAATAAAAATTATATTTTCAGTCAATATGTTCCCGCGTTTGTTCTTAAGTTTATTTTCCCCCAAGCTTCTCATTTTTATAATTTTAGTATTAATTTACGATTTTGTTAAAAAAATATCACATCCGACCTTATCATAATCTTCAGCATCCCTTTCAATTATCATAACAGGAACATGTTTACTTAACAAACGGGTAAAGAAGACTCCTTTTGACATCCCTGTTAAGAGAACATAATTATTTTCAGGATTAATTGTTTTGTCTAGATAGTTATCAAAAGTTTGATTAAGCCCCTCATCAATACCCTCCAAAGAACTTACATCATAAAGATACTGAAGATATGTTTGCGTTTTTGATTTGGAAGTGGTTCTCAAGTAGTCATAGAATTCTCTGTATTCAATCAACCCTATTTCTCCTTTAATATTCTCATCAAATTCAACTATTGAGCATATAGAACAAGCAACATCATTGAAAGAAGGGCCCCTATCAGCATAATTTACTTCTCCTTCACCAAACATCCACCAGCATTCAGCCATTTCTTTTGCAAGAGCTTCCATTATTTCTTCTTTATTCCTTGAGTCAACATTTACTGTTGCTGTGGGGGTTATCTCTTCACAATTTCCACCTCCAGAAATGCAAAGATAATTTGTCCTGCAATTCAGAGGTCCTGCTACAGCTCCTGCCCGCCCCTTCAAAACAACAGAATTATGACAAATCTCCTTATTTGACGTTTCACCTAAATTCAATCTGAAAAGCAGGAACAAGATAACAATAAAACTCACTACAAGAACAATAATTGTAACTAATTGTTTTGTTGTCAGCTCTCCTCTTTTTCCAACATTCTTTTCTTTTATCTTTTTGATTTCCATTAGATTAAAAACCAATCAGCCCAAATTTTTTTAGCATGAAATAAAGTCCTGCAAGTGCTACTGCAAAAAACGCAATCCATATTAAATATTTTATCAAAACTTCTATGTCCATTTTAATTTATTTTTTAGTTATCAGGATTTCATCACCATAATTTACATTTAATATTAAAGGAGGATCTGCAATTTTTATAGGGAATTGTTTGCCTTCTATAGAAGAGACAATTACTTTTTTTGAAACTTCCTTGCAAACACCATTATTACTATCATCTGCATAAGCAGAGGGTGTTCTTGCAAGAATTCCTTTTGGAAAAATGCATAAACAATTTTCCCAATCCAAGTTAGAGCAAAAGTTAGGCATTATTCCCTGATAAGGCCAGGAAGCAATCCACCATCCACTAGGATTATAAATCTCAATCTCTGTTTTTTCATTGTTCATCTCTGTCATCAAAAAGTCAATAGAAGAAGTTGCAAATTCCAACTCCCTTGATTCTTTTCTTACAGAATAAATAGAAAAAAGCAGATATGCCAAGAAACCAATTGCAATCACTGCCAGTATAATTTTCAAAGTCTCTTCTGCAAGCAAAAAACCTCTCTTACATCTCATAAAAAATAAAAATGGAAAAGAAGTTATAAATTTATTGATTATCTCTTTCTACAAGAAACATAAACACCAGCAATTCCAATTAAGAACAAAATACCTCCAATCCAATTAGAGGAAGTTTGATTTAGACTACCAATAGCATTTGCTGTCAAATTAGGTGATAAAAAAATTAATCCTCCAACAATTCCGCCAAGTGCTATACAGGGAACGACTTTTCCAACCAAACTCCGTTTATTTTTATAAGATTCTGGTTCTCTCCCAGCACTTTGATACAATTTAATCGCGCGATTTCTATACTCTTCCTTTTTTTCTTTAAGGAATTTTGTAGTCGGATTTGTCATATCTGCTAACCAATCATAAATTTTGGCTGCTTCAAAATCTTCTCCTGCTCTTTCTAAATCTCTTGCCTGTGAAAGGCTATCTTCTCCCTGTAACCTTTTAGAAAACCGTGCATGTGATCTATAACCCGTATTGATGAGTAATTCAGGCAACTTTTTTTCGTCAGTCTTTTTTATTAAACGAATTAACTCTTTTTTATTTATAATAGGTTTTTCTTTTTTAGCCATATCTAATTTAACAATTTATCTTTTATAAAATTATCTCAATTAGAAAAATATTTTTCCATTTTATTTTATTAGGCTCAGAAAAGCCCCGGCTGTCTGATTTCCTTCCTTAAAAAATTCAATAACATAATTCTTGAAAAAAAAGTAAACCCCCACAATCACAATTACAAAAACCAAAACACCAATAATTATTTTTATCAATGTTCCTATTGTTAGTTCCATTTTATCTTAATAGATCTTTTATTTTATCGATAAGTGAGATTCCTCTGCCCTTCAAAACAAAAATTGTAATCATCAAAATAACAAGAACTGCGACAGCAATCAGAATCCACGGAAGATAATCTGCTATAACTCCTCTCTTTTCTTTTTTAATAAAACACCTCATAAAAGAAAAAGCAAATCCTATTTAATAAATTTAACTAAATTAAGCCTCCAATAACAACGCTTGTTAATATGAACAAAGCAATTGTTGCAAAGAGAGCTGTTATAAAATAAAGAATTATTCCTGAAGTAAAGTTCCTCCCAAGAGCATTTGTTGTCTGAAGCTTGTCATCACCTGAATCCACTATTACAAGAGTTCTTGTTAAGATAAAGATTATCTGAATTAGGTAAATACCAATAATAATCTGAAGGAAATATGGAGGAATCATCTGAGTAACTTCAAATATATCCATTAAGCCCCCAAGACCTCCTAACGAAGCTTCTGCACCTTGTTCCTGAAGTCCTGTTATTCTTAATTTTGACAAAATTTCAGTAATCATCGCAGCTAGGCCAACAACAACACCTGCAAGCAACGGCGCAAGGAAATTCATATTAGACTTCATGTCAGATATGACCTCTGCAAGCATATCCCTGAGCCTTGCAGTAATCTTGTGAATATTTTTAACATATTCTGAAATGCTCATCATGCTAACTGCTGCAATCTTTAATCCTTTCTTTGCAGACTCAACAAGGATTTTCATGCTTATAGAAATCAACTCAGAAGGATAATGAATTATAGCCCCTCTTCTCTTATCAAAAATCGCTTTTTCAACACCCATGCCCATTTGTCTTATATTGTAATTAACTTTTCTGAAAAAATCCTCTGTCCGCAATCCTTTGGAAGATTCTGCAACTTTTCCAAAAACAAGCTCTGGCGGCACACCATTTCCAATTCTGTTCCCTATCTGGAATAGAGAATTATTAAACTCACGTTCAAGCTGCTTAGTTTTCTCTCTTTCCACAATCAGTTCTTTTGTCTTTGCTTTAAACGCTGTTGAAAAAAACATCGCAATACCAAGGGGAATAAACATGCTTAGAATTAGTGCTCCTGCTCCAAAAGGTCCTTTAGCTCCTGTAGCCGTATCTATAAAACCAAAAAAGTTGCCTTCACCAAAAAATCCAAGCCCGATTTCTGAAAAAGCAAAATCCTTCTGCAAACCAATCATATCAGGAAAAGGCGTGTACTGAAATATCAAAGGCAAAAATCCAAGAATAAAAAAAGGCAGTGTGATTAAAAGAGCCTTGACATAAGGTGTCTTACTTTTATATTTATAATATAAAGGATTTCTTTCAAGCAACGAAGACTCGCCATGCCCTCCTGGCCTTAAAAAAACAACTTTATCAGTAAGATAAAAAACAAAAAAAGGAATAATCAGATTGAAAAGTATAAGAACATGAATCCATGTTAAAAGTCCTCCAAGCATTGCAGTTGCTAAAGGCAAAAGAGCGAGACCAAGTGTTGGCAAAACAATCCCAAGCATGTAAATGCTGGTCAAAGGGCTTTTCACATTATGAGTGAACCTTAACATCTTATCATAAACACCGTCAAGAACAACTTTCAGAGCTTTCTCCAGAGTCTGAATCCTTCTGGTTTCATCTGGTTCATACAAGCTGCTTTCTATAAGATGAAATGATTCAATAAATTCAACAGAATAACCTCTCCATCTCTCAAGATAATTATCAAGGCTTTCTTTTATAGTAGAATATTTCCCGACCTGAACATCATAAAAAACTTTCTTCAAATCCAATGCCAGAGGATATTGCAGATGTTCTGCTGCAAAAGCAATAGCTCTTTCTAGATTAGGCGTGTGTCTCATATAAACAACTACATACAAAATAGCAGGAACCATCTGGCTTGAAGCTTTCAAACGCCATTTGTTCGCAAGCCTTGCAGGATAACCTTTCATAAAATAAAAAATAAATAATGAAAAAATAATTGTGAGGAAGAAAAATAAAAGGGGAAATGCTATGAAACTTCCTTTAATAAAAACAACTGCAACAGAAATTAAAAGCCCCAGAAGAAAGAGGCTTATGAAAGCCATTACACTCAAATTCAAAGGCTGCCATGGCTCAAGATCAAGATGAGCTGCCTCAATATTTTTCTTTGCCTCTGAAGTATCTTTCTCAGAAAACTTTAACTTGATCATGCTGCCAAGACTTTTGCACCACTTCTCGTATTTCGAAATCTCAGGAATCATCTCTTCCCTAAATCTCACATATTCCTGGCTATAATCTTTCTTTGCCGCACCAGAAGCAGAAGTTGTTGAAATTCTCTCCTCTATCTTTCTCCCATATTTTTTCAGAATATCTTTAACCTCTTTATCAGATGCAGGCATTTTCTCCTCTTTTTTATTTGCAAATAATTATTTACTTAAAAGAAATAGTCAAATTTAGTTAATAAATTTTGGGATTTTCAGGAATGGTATTGCATATAAATTGTTCCTTCGGGATAATTTGAAGCAGGACTAGGAGTTGCAGAAGTTCCATAAAGAATCTTATCCTGTTTCTTTCTTGAAAGAATAAAATGTATAATAAAAGAGCATAAAAAAGAAATTATTCCAGAAAACAAATACTGATTAGAAATTAAATATCCTCCCATAGCAGCCAAACTTATCCCAAGAACAATCAAAAAAAATTCGAATAATTTTATTTTAAAAATTTTCCTAAATTTCATCTCACAACTTCCTTTTCTTAATTTCCTGATTCAGCCATTTTTGCCATGCAGGGAAAACTTTGTCGCTAACAGGCAGGCCGACTTCTTTCCTAACTTCGTCAGAAATTCTGTGAAAAGCCTGATTTGATTGAGTACTAAACTCTGACTCAAGAATCTGGAAATTTTTCATCCTTTCAGCTGTTTTCACAAGTTCTTCTTTTATCTTTGCCCTCAACAAAACATTGTCCCAGACAGCGTCCCAGTCCCCAGCCCAGCCTTTAACATTTGACGCAACATCTTTGATAATCTCACTGTCGCCGTTAATTAGATCCTCTGTTGGCTCCAGCTGGTCAGTTTCAACATTATATTTCATTAAATCAACAAAACCCTTTTCTTCCAGAGGATCTTTTTGCCAGTGTTTCCTAACTTCCGAAATCTGGACAAGCCTCTTAAAAGAATGCAAACCATCAGGCGTTTTTATTGGATTTGCAACTGCTATAATGTCTGTAGCTTTGAAACTTGTGGCAGGCACATCAAGATCATTAACAACACGGTCAAAAACACCATAAGGAGAAGCGCCGTGAATTGTTCCTGCAACAACATTTGCAAGCGCGCCAACCCTCATCGCTTCGTAAAGAGCCTGAGCTTCAACACTTCGCACCTCACCAATAATTAAACAGCTATCCCCAAGTCTTAAGCTTGTTCTTATTCCATCGTCTGCAGATACCTCTGTTGTTGTCTTAAGAAGAGCAGAACGAACTTTCATTCTCAGAATATCATACTTCAACTTTCTCAGGGACTCAATTGGCAACTCCAAAGAATCTTCAATAACAATTATTCTGTATTTCGGGAGTATCTCAAGCATCAGACTTCCAAGCAAGCTGGTTTTACCAGAGCTCCTTGTTCCTGCGATAAGCATTGTCCTTGACCCGTCAGCCAAAAAACTCATAAGACCTGCAGCAAGAGGATTTATCATTTTGTTTTGGATAAAAAGAGGAAAAGTCCATGGCTCTTCCCTGTGTCTTCTAACAGCATAAGCCAAGCCATCAGGGCTTAAAGGTCTCTGAATAATGGCAATTCTTGCGCGAATTTTTCCGATTTCAAGCTGAGTATCAAGAATAGGATTTGCCTCATCAAGAGGTCTTCCAGAAACAAGCCTGAATTTTGCAGCCCAGGAATCTACATCTTCCTGGCTTGGGAGTATATTTGTTATGCACTCATCAAACTCCTGATGCCTTACAAAAACAGGAATCATTGAAATTGGAGCATTCATAGAAATGTCCTGTAGATTTTTGTCCTGTAAAAGAACCTCAAGAAGCCCAAAACCAATCGTGTGCCGAACAAGGATTATTGCAAGTTTGTTGATCTCAGAATAACTAATCTTAATTCTTTTGCTTTGTGCAAGGTCCTGCAAAAGGTCTTTTGAAATGTTGAAAAAAACCTGTCTTGTCCTTTCCGTATCTGTGAACTCTTCTGCCTCTGGCTGATGCTCAACCAAAACCCCTCTAGCCAGATTCAATAACATATTATGGTCCTCACTCAGAGAGTTCTCAGGTGGAACAATATGATACAAAAACTTAGAATCATTCTTTCTCTTTAGGATTGTCACAACAGAAGCATCATTTTTATCCTCGTCGCCAAAGATCTCATACTGATCAATTATTTCTGCTTCTTCAGGAATATCTGAAACAAGCCTGGTAAAAGTAAAATTAGGTATAACATCTGGCTTGAAAAGTTTATTGTAAATTTCCCTGTCTCCCTTTCTGTAATTATCAAGATAAGGAGTAGAATCTCTAATAAGACTTATTTTGTTAACTATTCCAAGAATTTTTTCAAGAACACTAATATATGCCAACTGAGCAGATTTATAAGATTCACCAAGTTTTTCAAAAAGTATCTTTGCCTGAACAAGAAGTTTCCTTAACTCAAAATAAGCTGCAAGAGGATCTCTCTTTAGGAGAAAAAGAAAAGAAAAAAGCTCGTTGTACCTTTTTGTAAAAAACCTTTCATCACCATGTGCCAGTTTTTCCCTTGATAAAATTTTTTCCTGATGCATCAGATAAGTGTAAAGATGTGCCATCTCTAGGAGATAAGTTGTTTCCTTAAGGTCATAATTATAATTTTTCTGCTGCACAAAAATAATTCTTGAAACATTTGGGTTTTCAATTAAAGCATCAACTGCCCTCTCCATTACTTCTGGAGAATCTGCCAAGCTAGGAACAAAAGGAGCCCCAAGATAATTCATGTAAAGAGTATCTTCACCGCCTTCTCTTTTTATTTCATAAGAATACAAGGCTTTCCCTTCTTGCTGGGCCTGCCCCTCTTCAATTCTTCCACCTCTCTCTTTTCCAGCTTCTACCATTTTAATGATAAATATAAAGCATAAAAAGGTTTGAAGTTTAAAGAGTTTTGTGTGAAAAAACAAATAAATCTTTTAATTTAGTTCATTAACACAAACAAATTTAAACCGCCCTGACTTTAGTCTTCCATGGCAAAAGAGATTGGAGGATACGAAAACCAGTATCTCCCAGACGTTAACACAAAAATAAGGGATCTTGAAGAAAAAAACAGGATGTTAAAAGACCGTTTGCTTCTAATTGGTCAAAATCTTGTTGAGGTAAAAGAAAAAACAAACTCTGATTTGCTTGAGATAAAAAAAGATATGGGGATAATGAAAAGGAACATGGAACGTCTTATCTCCTTTTTGGAAACAGCTTCAGCAGAATTTTCAAAATTTGCAAGAAAAGAGGACTTGGAAATATTATCAAAACAGGCAAAAATGTTCCAGCCTCTGGAATTCGTCAGAAAAAAAGATTTAAAAAAATCAAAAGGTAATTAAAAGTATTATAAAAATAAATATGGGTATTTTAGAACAAGTAATGGAACTTAAAGGACAAAATCTTCCTGATAAAGAAATTTCTGAAAATCTCAAAGAACAAGGATTCTCTCCAAGAGAAATAACTAATGCTTTAGATCAAGCAAGAATAAAAAAAGCTGTTTCTTCTGAAGAAAAAAACACAAGAAACTTCTCCGGAGGAAGTAATGAAATGACTCCTTCTATGATGACACCTGAAGATGTAGAAAGTCTCCCAACAGAAGGTTCAATCTCAAATGAGGATTTAATGCCACCTCCAGCCCCCTCAAGTAGTATGAGATACAAAGAAAGATTCGGACCCATGCACAAAGAGGTATCTGAAGATCAAGGAGAATATGCGCCCCAACCAAGGTCCTCATCCCAAGTACAGGAACAAAATCAATACTCTCAATACCCCCCTTACCAGCAACAGTATGAAACAGGAGGTTACCCTCAGGAATATTCTAAAGGATATGAGGGCTACGGAGAAGATTCTGCAGGGTATTATCCTCAAAGTATGGGAGACACAACAGATACTATGATTGAAATTGCAGAACAGGTTTTCTCTGAAAAAACAAAGGCAATACAAAAACAACTTGAAGACTTAAATGAATTCAAGATTCTCATGCAAACAAAAATTGATAACATTTCAGACAGGCTGAGAAGAATAGAAGGTAACATAGACACCTTGCAGGCAGAAATACTTGAAAAAGTCGGGTCATATGGCCGCGGCATTGAGGGAGTTAAAAAAGAGATGTCAATGATGCAGGAATCTTTTGGAAAAGTAGTAAACACCTTAGCAGACAAGGCAGAAGAAAAATATACACGCCCAACAAACCATCCCACACATCACAAAATTGAGAAAAAAGTAACAGTCACTCACAAATCATCCAAAAAGAAAAAGAGTTCTAAAAAGAAGAAATAAAAAGATTTAGTTTTGGTATGCAGGAGGTCCTGGGAATGAAAGATTAACTTTCTTTATCTGTCCTTTAGGATTATTCGATAAGAGCCATATAAAAAAACCTATAACTACTGCTACCATTATAATTCCCGGCCAGTTATAATTCCACAAATAAGAATTACCCAATCCAAGCCATCCAAAAGACTGGACAAGAACAACAATAAAAACAACAGCAGCTGCTCCTAAAAAGATCCAGTGAGTCCAGGCATCATCCTTTGTAGGTGCAAAGAACCCAACTAAAATAAGAAGTGCAAGAATTATGGCAAGACCTATGCCCAATCTTGGAAAGATTTCCGAGAAAAACATTGGAACAAAACTAAACTGCAATGACAAAAGCCCAATAGAAAAAGCAATAATAGAATTAATTGCTTTATTGTCTTTAAAGAGATTTACTTTTGTTAGAATTCCAAACACGAGTGCAAAAATTAAAAGAAAAGGCAGGATATAACTAAAAAATCCCATTTGCTCCCAGGAAGAAAGCAGAGCGCCAATATCACCTCCATAAAACCCGCCCAATTGCAATGTAAGAATTTGCTCAATCATGTAAAGATTTAGTGAAGATTATTTAAATATGTTTCGCAGCCGCGTCATATTCTTTGAAAACAATAGAACTACTTTCCACTACCTGTGTTTTTCAAAACTAAAGTAAGAGCAATGATTATCACAACAATAAATGCTGCGTTTGTCCAGAATGTCGAACTCCCTTCCTGCCCAAATAGAAAATTAAAGATATCCCCAAAAAAAGCTCCTCCTTGAATCCCCACAGCCCATAAGGTCCCAAAAAGAATCGCGACAAGAATTGCAATGCCCACAAAAATTTTCAAGCTCTTTGGAGCCTTATCAAATTCCAAGCCTTTATCACCTGCAATAAATCCCCAGAGTAAAAGTCCTACAAACATGATAACAGTAGCAACTGTTAAGAAGAGAATTAAATTTGAAACCACCAATACTGGAGAAACTGCTGCAATAAAAATCAAGCCAACGACAAATGCAATAAGTGCATTAAGTTGATTTTTGTCCCCAAGAATCTTAGACTTTGTAAGAATTCCATAAACTATGAAAAAGATAAGGAGGAACGGCAAAGCAAATTTCGTAAAAATCCAGTGTCCTAAAATTATTTCTTCAACCATTTTGTTTTAATAGTAATTAATACTATAGGTTAATTTTTATAGTATTTAAATTTTCTGGGAATGCATAATAATATCTTATCTGCTGCTTTCTGTCTTGAAAAATATTTACGCCAACTCTTCAGAAAGATCTTCTTCAACTTCAGAATCAGGATTTGGCAGGATAGACCTGTTTATGATAAAAATATCGCTAATTGCTCTTACAAACTGATGAGGAATTATCACTCCGCGAGCACCTCCAACAAAAGAAGTAACACCGCCACTCACGCCTATTTTCCATCCATCAACCTTATTCTCCTGAAGATTTGCTTCCTCAACCTCTCCGAAATAGTCTCCTGAGTCAGTATAAACTTTAGAACCAATTACCTCTGATATCTTTTTTACATGCATACTATCCTCTATTTGAGATTATTTAAATACTTTTCCGTGATTAAGTAAACAATCGCCAATAAGCAAAATGAGAAGAGAAATCCAATATAACAAACTTTATAAGAAATTCACGCATAGTAAAATAAATTAAACTTAACAAATAAAATGCTCAACCTTAAAGAAATTTATTCTTTGTTAGCAGTAATCCCTATCATTGCTTTTGCATTAGGATTTTTTAGAGGTGTGTCTGCTTTTCCTTATATCCTCCTGGCAGTGTTCCTCGCTATTTTAATAAATTTTCTCGCAAAAAAGATTACAAGCTTTTATCTTGATTCAGAGATAGATATCAGAACATGGCAAGTAAAAAGATATGGATTTAAGGCTCACAAATATTTGAAGAAACCTTTCCAGGCAGGAATGTTTTTACCCATAATAACTTCCCTAGTTACTCTTGGAAATTTTGTATGGATGGGTTCTTTGGTTTTTGATGTAAAGCCAGAGATACACAGGGCGGCAAAACGGCATGGTCTTTATTCATACTCTGAAATGACTGAAGAACACATAGGATGGATTGCTGCTGCAGGAATTGCTGCTAATCTTATCTTTGCAGTCGTAGGCTATTTGATTGGTTTTTCAGAATTAGCAAGAATAAGTATTTACTTCGCTTTTTTTAATATGCTCCCTCTATCTGACCTCGATGGTAATAAGATATTTTTCGGAAGCCGAATACTTTGGAGTTTCCTCGCCGCATTAGTGTTGATTGGAGTAGGATATGCACTTCTTCTGATATAGTTCAAATAACAAAAAACATTTAAACCTGATTTATTTTAGAAAAACATGAAAAACAAGTGCAAGTTAAAGACAAAAAAAATAATGGGGGCATTTGCAGGTGTTTCCTTAATCGCAGGTTTTCTGCTTCTAAATACTAAAACAACTGGGAATGTTATCTTGAATAATAATCCTTCTTTCGATATTCTTTCATTTATTGGACTTTTGCTTGTTCTGTTTTCTGCAGGCTTGGCGTTTTGTATCATAAAAAAGTAAGAAACAAAACACAAGAAACTTTTTATAATAACAGACTCCTTTCTTAATTCATGGAGTCTTCAAAATTCCTGGAAAATATCCTTCCAAGAGAATACCAAGCAGGAATTTTAAAAGCATGCACAGAAAAAAACTGCTTAGTTGTACTTCCTACCGGTTTAGGCAAGACACTTATAGCCCTTATGCTTTCTATTGAACGAATGAAGGCTTTCCCTGGAGAAAAGGTTATTTTTCTGGCACCTACAAAACCTCTCGCAGAGCAGCACCTGAACTATTTCAAAAAACATCTCCCAGAACTCTTCGGAGAGATGCAATTGTTTACAGGCCAGGTTAGACCTAACAAAAGAAAAGAAATCTGGCAGACAACAGACATAATCTTTTCAACACCTCAGTGCGTTGCCAATGACTTAAAAAAAAGACGTTATGAACTAAACGATGTTTGCCTTCTTATTGAAGATGAAGCTCATCGATGTGTGAAAAATTATGATTATACTTACGTTGCAAAAGAATACATAAAACAAGCCATTCATCCAAGAATCATGGGACTTACAGCATCCCCTGGAAGCGAGACAAAAAAGATACAAGAGGTATGCAAGAATCTTTCCATAGAAGCTGTGGAATTAAGAACAAGGGAAAGCCCTGATGTAAAATCTTATTTGCAGGAATTAAAATTTGAGAAAATATCTCTCCAGCTTCCCCCAGAATTTGTAAAAATAAAGACTTCTTTGACAAAGCTTCTTAATAAACATATTAGCGAGTTAAGAAACAGGAGGGTTTTTTTCGGCAGACCCACAAAAACAGGGCTTTTGAAATTGCAAAAATATCTTTTTTCTTCAATATCAAAAGGAAACAAAAATTACAACATGCTCCTCGCGTCAAGCACTTGTGCCCAGGCAATAAAAATACAGCATGCCCTCGGGCTCCTTGAAACACAGACTCTTTTTGGATTCAATAAATATCTCAGGGAATTATTCAGAAAAGCTGCGAAAAAAGAGAGTAAAGGAGTAGTCAAGCTTGTTTCAAAACCAGAATTCAATTATGCCTTTATAAAATCAAATGAACTCCTTTCAAAAAATATAGAACACCCTAAGATTTTAATGCTTACAGAAATAATAAAAAAAGAAAAAGATGAAAGTAAAAGCAAAAAATTCAAAATAATAGTCTTCACGCAATTCAGGGATACTGCTAAAAAAATAAAAGAAAGCATTGAAGAACTTCAGGGAATAAATCCAAATATTTTTGTAGGCCAGGGAACAAGAAAAAGTTCCAAATCCGGAAATTCTGAATCTTATAAAAGCATTAAGGGGCTGGAAAAAGTTCCGGGCATGAATCAAAAAATGCAGAAAGAAATTCTTGATAAATTCCGCGCAGGCGAAATAAATACTCTTGTTGCAACCTCGATAGGTGAAGAAGGTCTGGATATCCCAGAAGTTAATACAGTCATCTTTTATGAACCTGTACCAAGTGCAATAAGGGCAATACAGAGAGCAGGAAGAACAGCTAGGTTAAAGGAAGGAAAACTCATAATACTCATCACAAAAGACACGAGAGATGAAGCCTACTTTTACATATCAAAATCAAAAGAAAAAAGGATGCATTCTGCAATAAAATCTATAAAAGATTCCCTTTCAAAAAAGATAAAAAAAGAAAAGCAAAAAACACTTTAAAAAAATAAAATGACAAAACTAAAACCTCTTTTTAATATTTTTTCCAAAACTACCCAAAAACCCAAAGACACAAAAGAGACTTTAAAAATAACAGCTGATATCAGGGAAAAAAATTCTCTTGTAATTTCAGAACTTGTTTCTCTTGGAATAGAGATTGAAATAAAATATCTAAAAGTTGCAGATTATATTGTCAAGGGAGTTGCTATTGAAAGAAAAACCGTTTCAGATTTCCTAAGTTCAATGATTAGTAGAAGGCTCTTAAATCAGCTTGAAGAACTTGGACAATATACTGACAGACTTCTTATTGTCGAAGGAATTTACGAGCAGGAATTGTATTCAGATGGTTGTTCTGAGGACAGAGCAGGAATGCATCCAAATTCAATCCGCGGATTTCTTCTTTCAATTCTTCTTAAATACAAAGTTCCCATAATCTTTACAAAAGATTATGCAGACACTGCAAGATTCCTCTCTGTTCTCGCAAGAAAAAAACCAAGAGAAACTCCGTTAAATGTAAATAAAAAATCATTAAACAAAAAAGAAAGAATGCAGTTTATTTTAGAAGGCTTTCCCGGAATCGGGCCAAAAACCGCGAGAAAGCTCTTGAAAAAATTCAAAACAATAAAAGGAGTAATTAATGCTCCTGAATCTGAATTGCAAGAAGTTCTTGGAAAAAAAGCAGAAGTTTTTAAGATTGTAAAAGAAAAATATTAATCCAGTTTGTATTCTTCAATAACAGAATACTTAGGTCCTTTTTCAGAAAGCTTTGATTCCATCAAATAAAAAGCATCAACCTTAAATTTCACTTCAGGAACTTTAATCTTCATTAATTCACTCAGAAAATATTCTTTATCTTCAATCTTTTTCACTCGCGCGATTGTTAAGTGACTCATGAATCTTTTCTCACGTGTGAATAAACCTTCCAAACTCTCATCAATAATTTTCTGCAATCTCCTAAAATTTGTCAAATGTAACCAAGTAACCAAATTTCTAGAATCTTTTTTTGATCTTCTGTTATCAAAAACCCCAATAGAACCTAAATGGGATTCAAAAGCATTATATTCAACTTTTCTCAATCTTGCCTTAACTTTTTCAACTTTCTCCTCATCAATCTCTCCAAGAAACTTTAAAGTCAAATGCAAATTCTCTTTTTCTGTTTTTTTGCCTTTAAATTCGGGGAGCTTGCTCTGAATTTCCACAATTTCTTTTTTAATCTTTTCTGGAATATTAATTGAAATAAAAACTCTCATTTTAGATTCTTGTCTTCTAATTTCTTTTTGAAAGGATAATAATTGATTTTATCTATTCGATAAACAAATAATAAGTTAGAATATTGAATAAATTCTCCAAATTTGGATTTTAGATCTTTAACAATATCCCTCATTTCCCTATTATCTTTTACCTCAAAATCTAATTCTAAATCCCAAGTCCCCAGAAGACGCACGATCCTTATAAGGTTTTTATTTGAGTTTATTTTGGAGATGAATTTATTTATGTCAGGTTTATAACTCAATCTTATCAATAATTTGAAAAAAGAATTTCCATAATTATTATGACATAAATCAATAGTAAATTTTTGTATGATATTATCATCTGCTAACTTCCTAAGCCTATAATGAACTATGTCTTTTGATAAATTCAATTTTTGCATAAGATCTATTACAGGAATTCTAGCATTTAAAGAGATCTCAGATAAAATCCAATTGTCTATTGTATCCAACTTCCTAAATTCTTTTGCTTTTTTTCTTTCAATAGTCTTATCAAATTTTTTTCTTTCAATATCTGCCAAGTATCTTCTTCCAAAATAAAAAGCATTCAAAACAGACAAAATGTTTCTTTCTTTTATATATCTCCCATATTTTTCATTTATCTTGGCCAGAATATTCCCTAATTCCTCGGTTGACTTATAGATTGGAACAACAAAGACTTCAAAGTTTCCATCAATTCTTGCAACATAAGCAATATTGGGCAAAGAGCATAAAAAATCAAAGAACTTTTTTTCTTTTTCAGCTGGAAGATACTGAAGAAGGTAATAAACATGGGAAATATTGTAACCGAGAAACCCATAGTTTATTTGTGTCATAAAATTTCTTATTATTCCCTTCTCTTTCAATCTTTTTATTCTATTGTTAACGGAGACTTTTGAAAGTTTTACTTTATGGGCTATCTGAGAAGCTGGAATTCTTGAATTCTTGTCCAATTCAGATAAAATCTTTTGATCATATAAATCAAGCTTTTTTATCATATCTTAATATAATTGTTATTTGCTTATAAGTTTTGCTATTTTGTTAAGATTTTAATCAAGAACATTTATATAATAGCCATAGTCACTATTATCAAAAGGTAAAATAGCAGAAAATGAGAAAAACTAAAGAATTGGATGATTTAATATTGTATTCTGGGATAGGTGACGGAAAATTTAAAGATAGCCCGAGTATTAACTTTATAAAATTATTCGATCCAGAAATAAAAGAAAAGGAAAACAAAGAAAGAGATAAAAAACATCGAAGCAAAACTATTCGCAAAGAGCCATTAGAAGTTATAGGAGACCTAAATATTTTACCCAATAAAAAGATTATTTATTCTATAAAGAGGTGCTATACTTTTGACCATAAAATAGGATGTGAATTAATCCTACTTGATCCTTTCAAGTCAAAAAAAGATTCTGACTTTCAAAAAATATTGTTAAGAAGTCCTAACCAATTTCATTCTGCAGTCCCATATGGAGATAAAATATTAATTGCAAAAGAAAATGAGAAATATTTCTTGGTAGATGAAGATAGAGATCGTATTAGAAAAGAAAGTGACAAAAAAAGAAGGAAAAAAGCTGCACTGACATTACTCGATCCAGAAACAAAGGAAGAAAAAATAATTATGACTTTAGATGATTTAATTTCTCCTTTTAATAACATCACTTCTATTTTAGACTTCAGATTATACCCTTACAAAAACAAAATTTTTAGTATTAGAAAACATGGGAATTCACAAGAAATTGAATACTGTTATGAGAAAAAAAATATTCTAACCTTAATTGATCCAGAAACAAAGGAAGAAAGATTAATCAGCAGTCCAATTACACCAAAATATTGTAGTATCCTTCCTTTTGATGATGAAAGGTTTATTTATTTCCCTTTAGGAGGGGATTTTCCTTTAGAGAGAAGGAATATAAGTTTATGGAATTGGAAAAATGGAACAGAAGAGAAAAATTTAAAAATTAAACTTGGAGAAGAAGCAAAGAGAATAGAGTCCCCAAAGTTATCCTTAAAAAAAGATAAGATTTTCTACTATGAAAAATCTGAAAACTATTCTCGTCTAAATGATAATGAATGTCGGATAAATTATAGTGTACTAAAATCTTTAAAGATAAAGACAGGGAAGATTCAAACCTATGGAAAAGTATATGGTTATGAAGAAATTACAGGACTTGTTCCTGTGAATAGAGAAAATTTCAATCAACTTTTAAATGAGAAATAAGTTAGCTTTTATTGCCAGAAGAGCCTTTTTCCAGAACTTTTATCAGAGAAAGGATAGTTCTTGTTATTCTTGAAATATTATTGCTTCTTTCAGGTTCTTTCATTTCACTTATAAGAATTCTAATCAATTCTGCTTTTTGTCTTTCTATTTCTTTCTCAACTATCTTCTTATTCATAAAAAAAGTATAAAGCTGAAGTTTAAATATTTAAGGGTGATTATTAACAAAAGGGAATTTTAATCTGGAACAAGAGCAAAAAAACTATGTTTTTTAAGAGGAATTTTTGCAAGAGCTTTTACATCCTTAAGCGTTACCAACTTAATATTTTTCTCAAAATTATAAGAGCGTTTTGCATCCCCATTAATTTCATTTATAAGAAGATTTTCCATCTGGACATGTGAATCTTCTATAGCAATCTGGTAATTCCCAATAACCTGTTCTTTAACCTGAGAAAGTTCCTTCTCATCCAATTCCTTGGAAACTTTTTCAAATTCATTCAAAATAATCTTCTTTATCTTGTTGACATTTTCTTTTTTTGTTCCAACAAGAATGCCGCTATATGAAAAATCTCTGTTAATTGTGGAAAATCCTTTCACAGAATATGCCAGATTCCTTTTCTCCCTTATCTCATTAAAAAGTCTTGAAGACATCCCCCCTGCCATCAAGACATTTAAAACAAAAGCAGCATAACTTTTTTTATCATTTAAAAAAGGGACATGGTATGCAAGAATAAGATTTGCCTGATCTATCCCTTTTCTTTTTTCTATCTTTGATTTGCTTTGTTTCTTAATCTTCTTCTTGTTTATTTTTCCTTTTTCTTTCCCAAAGTTCTCTTGTGCAAATTTAACTATGTCTTTGAAATTGGCATCTCCAACAACACAAAGAATTAGATTATTTGGTTTATAGACTTCTTTGAATTTCTCAACCAGTTTCTCCCGAGTAATAGATTTCATTGATTTAGATGTCCCAAGTACAGAAATTCCAAAAGGACCTTTGTAAAGATTTTCATGTATTTTTTCAGCAGCATAATATCTGGGGCTATCTCTGTAAAGTTTCATTTCCTCAAAAATAACTTGTCTTTCCTTTTCTACCTCTCTTGGATCAAACTTTGGATTTTTAATTATATCTCCTAAAACTTCAAGAGCTGTTTTCAAGTGCCTGCTTGGCAATTTACAGTGAAAAGTAGTTGCTATCTCAGAAGTAGAGCCATTTAAATCCCCCCCTTTTCTTTCAATCTCAATTGCAATTTGTCTTGAATTTCTTTTAGGAGTTCCCTTGTAAAGCATATGTTCTATAAAATGGGAAATTCCCTTTTCAGAAAAATCTTCATTTATACCTCCGTTCCTTACTGCAAAAGCAACACTTACTGTCGGAAGAGGCCTCTTCTCAAAAAGAACAATCATACCATTAC
>Ga0315537_1001325_pt1 | contig 19527 bp, 14 predicted proteins | sample SalMarSW160270MG_FD_203091 | JGI IMG/M metagenome (GOLD analysis project Ga0315537, IMG submission 203091) | Salt marsh sediment microbial communities from the Plum Island Ecosystem LTER, Massachusetts, United States - Salt Marsh Sediment SW1602-70 ...
GTTCGTCATCGCCCAGTAGAATTCCGGCAAAGACAATGGGCATTTTGCGTCCGCTGCCGTGTCCGCCCCAGGCGGTCCAGCCGGGATGGCCCGCGCGGACCATACCCCCCAGGTCGATACCCACCTGTACGAAGTTCACTAACAACGGCTCCTTCTGCTTCGGCTCGAGGTCGGTGCACAGCAGCAGCGCTGAGATGCCGACCACCCGGCCGTACTCCAGGCCGTATTGCGGCATGTTCTCTACGGGTTCCTCGAAGCCAAAGAAGCACGTTCCCACCCAGGGCCGCTGTGTAAAGCGGATGTACTTCCGGATATTGGGCATACTCTTGGTCGCGTCGGCTGCCGGCAGCAGTTGGCGCTTGAGGTTCCGAGCAAGGTAAATCTTCTGCTGACGGTCGCAGAAGGCCGGCCTAAAGGCATCCGTCGGCTGCGGCTCGCCTACGCAGGTCAGGACCGCAGCAGTGCGAATCGGGCTGCTGTCATCCACGCCGCGCTCGACCTTGTTCCGCAATTGGGCGTGCAGCACCAGGTTCTTGGGCATGCTGATAGTTGAAACAAGCGAATCGCCGGGCTTCATCGACACTGGCAGCTTCTGAATCAGCGACGGGGTGAACCAGTTTCGGACACCGCTGTCGTAGGCGACTTCCATTTTGGCCGGCGGATTAAGCATGAAGCCGTTGCGAACGCGATGCTCTTCTTTGCGCTCCCTGTCCATGCCGTCCAGCTCGCGTTTTGGAATCTCGCTGCCGTAAAGCGGCCTGGGAGCGATAGCCTCTATGGTAACCGGCCCGACCACGTACCAGTCGCCGTTAACAAACTGCCCGACACGAGTCGGCTTCTGAAACGACCAGGTAATGCCGTACTGAGCAACACTCTGTTTGAGCGGTAGGTCTTGGAGCTTGGGTGTCGCAGGGGCGTTTTCTTTGGTGTAAACGATAACGGGTCGGCTTGTGGTCATCTCTGTGGCAACAGCCTTTTCTTCATACGGGTCGGCCTCGACCATAGGAGCAATGGCCACCGGACCGCCCAAAGTGACGGACATGTCAGCCAGCCAGATTGTCTGCTCCTTGCCTATGTCTTCGTCGCCCCAGACGGCGAAGGTGCTGAAGCCCTTCAATCCCGTCTTGCCGGGGTCGACCGCGTTGACCTGCCTGTCGTTGTGGAAGACCTGCAAACCCACCTCAGGGTCGAAGTCGAAGGTCCACTTGTGCCAGCCCACTGGTGTGCGGCGGACGCCAAGCCAGAACAGCCGGTCGAACCACTGCCTGCCGTCACAGGCCGTGGCGGTGTAACCTTCGTCGCCGCCGAGATAGTTGGCGTAGAGGATGCCGACGGCCAGCATCTTACCGTCGCTTTGCACCAGTCCCCATCGCGGGCCCAATCGACGGGCCTTGGTGTTCTCGGGCGTTGTGCCGTCGTCGTAAACCCAGACCTCGACCTTGCCCGACTCGTCACTGTCACGCAGCTTCAACAGGGCCTTGCCTCCCGGACCGAGCTTTAGCGAATGACCCTTGCCCTGGCGGCCCTTTGCCACATCGATAGTCACGTCACCCTCAATCGTCCAGCCGGCCAGGGGTTTGTTGCCATCAAAGGTAAACGCTTTCGCTTGATTGCCGGCAGGCTGCAGGACGGCGAGCTGTTGCTGGCTCCGGACGGGGGCCGACAGAGACGCGATAGCTACAACGCACAAACCAAATACCGATACCTGTTTCAACATGAGCCTTTCCTTTCATTGAGATAAGTTTTTCCGTTTGCAGTATTGCGTGCAAGTGTGGATGAAAATGGTTGATTGGCCTGGTGGTTCGGGATTTCATCTACTTTTATGAGAGCTGATGCTTCGCTTAATTTCGGTTCACTGAGCATGGCCTGACATTTCCCATTTGAATCCATAGACCGTGTTCCTGCACGCTGCGACACCTCATTATATCCAAATACTCCCCCATTTCAATACTTACAGCCGTCAATCCGGCCGGATTTGTTGTCAGAGTGACCGAGATACCTGTCACTTTGCCCGAAATCCGGGATTATTGTCGGAACTTCTTATTTTGACGGGGATTGTGGTTATGGATGTTAAACAATAGGTGACTGTCCATAGTTAGTTCAGTTAGTTAGTTCACAAGGCGACGAGTGTGCCGGCAATCGTGATAAGGGGACGCCCTCAACAATCGGCTGATATACACCATAACTGGTTTCTACATTCAGGCCCGGATAAAGCTATTCGTCAAATCAACGCAACCGGGAATATGAACGTTTATCAGAATCAATTCACTAAGGAGCGAATCCTGAAAGATTGAAGGCCGGCTCCGGAGATTTGGCATCGAAAGTCTTGCAAAACACATAGAGTCTGATGTACAATGCGTATGTAAGTGTCCGTACGAATCAAGGATTTTGTCGGAGTTCATATAGTGTATTGTAAGGGCCTGAAAGACGAAAGGAGATTGAGATGAACAGGAAATGGTATATTTCGATGGTGTTGTTATTTGCGGTTTTGGCGGCGGGGTGCAGCAGTGAACCGCTTAGTGTTGTAGCGGATGGGGCAAAGGTGGAGAAACTTGCCGGCGGCTTTAGTTTTACCGAAGGGCCGGCGGCGGACGCTCAGGGCAATATCTTTTTTTCGGACATCCCGAATAATCGAATCCACAAATGGTCGCTGGACGGCAAATTATCGACGTTTCGCGAGAACTCCGGCGGCGCCAACGGTCTTTACTTTGATAAAAAGGGGAATCTGCTGGCCTGTGAAGGAGGCGGACGACGGTTAGTTTCCATCACTCCAAAAGGTGAAGTAACGGTGCTGGCCGACAAGTATAAGGATAAAAAGTTCAACAGTCTCAACGACCTCTGGCTTGACCCGAAGGGCGGTATTTATTTTACAGACCCTCGTTATGGAAACAGGGAAGGTATGGAGCAGGACGGTGAGCATGTCTATTATCTGTCGGCGGACCGCAAAAAGCTTGTCCGTGTAATCGATGATATGGTAAGACCTAACGGGATAATAGGGACGCCGGACGGCAAGCTCCTTTATGTTACGGACAACGGCGGGAAAAAGACCTTTGTGTATACTATCAATAAAGACGGGACGCTCTCGAACAAAAAGCTTATTGCCTCCGAAGGTTCCGACGGGATGACAATTGATAATGAGGGTAACATTTACCTGACGACAAGGGCTGTATTGGTTTACAACAAAGAGGGCGAAAAGATTGAAACGATTGAAGTGCCGGAAGGACCTGCCAACGTTACCTTCGGTAGTAAGGACAAAAAGACACTCTTTATCACGGCGAGGACTTCGTTGTATTCTGTCCGGATGCGGGTCAAAGGCATATAGCAGAGGTGAACAGTTTTAGATTTGAAACCTGGCGGCTGTTTCGGGCTGCATTGCTAAAGTGTTACATCGCCGTCATTTACTATAGCAGGATTATGAAAGGAGCGGGTAATGGCAAATGAGAGGAATCGCCTGAATCGACGCGATATTCTCAAGGGGTTCGGTATAGGGGCGATTGGTCTGGCGTTAGGCGGCAAATCTTCCGGGCCGGGCGTTGCTGAAGCGGCGCCGGGAAGTCCGCATGTTAAAAAGGACCAACTGTTCAGGACTGAAACACAGCCTGCAAAGGTGAGCCTGGTCAAAGGCAGCGAGAGGCGCCAGATTACATTTCAGGTACTGAAAAATATCGAGGATGAGGTTCTTGGATCCCTCGGGGGCAAAAAGAAAATTTTAATAAAGCCGAATTTTGTTGTTACTTCCCGCCAACTGGCTGCCACACACGTCGACGCCATACGAGGGATACTGGATTTTCTAAGGCCCCACTATAAAGGCCAGATTATTATCGGGGAATCCACTGCTTCCAGAGAAGGAACGTTTGACGGCTATAAGAACTACGGTTATCTGCCGCTGGAGAAGGAATATAAGGTGAAGCTCGTCGACCTGAACCGCGAGAGCTGGCAGTATCGGTATGTATTCGGTAAGGGTCACCGACCAACTCCGATAAGGATTATCTCGACCTTTTTGGACCCGGATGTGTACATTATCTCGGCTGCCAAGATGAAGACGCACGACAGGGTTGTGACGACCTTGTCGTTGAAGAATGTTTTGCTGGGGGCGCCCTTAAACGATTACAAAACCAATGATAAGTGGCTGACCCACTCCGTGTATAATTTTTCGCGCGAGGCGGTCCTGCATTACAACATGTTCCATCTGGCCCAGGAGATTTATCCGGATTTAGGTGTTATCGACGGCTTTGAGGCGATGGAGGGCAACGGGCCGTCAAGCGGGACACAGGTGGATGCAAGGATCACACTGGCCAGCCGGGACCCGCTGGCTATGGATATTCTGGCAACAAAGATAATGGGATTTGACCCGGGCAAGATAATGTATTTGACGTCGATGGCCGAGGCCGGCATGGGACAGGGAGACCCGGACAAGATAAAAGTGGTCGGGACACCGCTCGGGCAGTGCCAGTACCACTTCAAACCGCACAACCGGATGGTGGAGCCATACAACTTAGGATAAACAGCAACAGCGTATAAACAAGGCCGAGCTAAAGTTAGCTCGGCCTTTTGAAACTCTCAGAGGTTTAGATAGACATGGAATCATTTATTCGCCGTTGAAAATATAGTCGGCTTCAAAGCTATCTTCCGGGAATGTTAGTTCGGTATCAAGGATAATTCGTTTGTCAATTTTCTGTTTGTGACGTCCTGTATCATTGGTGTAGTCCCACTCATGGCTTATGTGGCCAGGATACCACTGTCCGTCTGGTGTCTGCTTTGTGGCCAAGGTGATTGTTTTCTTTGTGCTGTCCCAATAACGATTCATATGGTCTTCGTAACGGACGTGCACCATCACAATGTAATCCCGTTCGGGATCCAGCCAATATTCATCGATTCTTTTTCTTTTGACGCTCGATTTTTGGATTTGAGCAGCTCTAAAACCGACCAAAGCTTCGTGTTGTGGATCAGCCGGTAGCATTTCGTAGTTGGTATCATAGCTATTCCAATTTAAAGCGAAGCACCGGGGATGAAACCATGCCATCGACTTTATACCGATCCAAGCAAACGGCCAGTCGGCCGGGTTTCTTGGTCGCATCATGGTGATTTTCGGATGTGCCGGCTCGCCGTCATCAAACCTGGATTCGAGGACTATGGCAACGTAACCATCATAAGCTTTATTTATGCGCCGTCGAACTTCGGCAAATATATCAGCAAGAGCGCCTGTGGGGCAATAATTGTCAATTTCCGCATCTCGAGGTACTCCAAGGTCATATATGTCTCCCGGACCCTGATCAGGATAATCAAAAAGACCTTTGTACTTATATTTTACATTTAAGTCTGCTTTTGGCAGGTCTTTGGCAGGCACTTTTGCTGACAGTTTGCCCTTTGTTTTCATAGACGTTCTTTTTGGTTCGGAGTTTGAGGTGTCAATAACATCGTCCATGCGAATTAACAGGTTTCGTTCAACGTCACGGTACAAGGTAGTTTTCCTTATCGGTGAGTTGATGTGAATAACTTCAATCCTTTTGCCATCCAAGTTAGAGCTCTCTCTTGAAATTTCAGCATCCTTATTAGTCCGATTCTCAAGTATTTGTTCAATCATATCAATGGGTAACTCCGTAGGTTTGTATATGTCTCCGATTGGAATGATGCTTATCTTGTTTGAGTAGGGGTCACTGGGGCTGTACAAATACTCTTTGCCCTCTATGGGGTTTGCATAAACCGTACTGACTCTGGTACCTTTTGTTGCCCAAATGGGCGGGTCAAAACATGTCCAGCTTTCAATTGTTTTCTTGCCTTTCGGAGTATCGTACTCTATAATTCCATGCATCCAGGGCATTTTTTTCATTGTCTCCAATGTACTGGCGAATGTGATGCCTGCGTTGTTAGTCGAGCCGCCAAATTGATTGATACCAACAAGCACCGCAATAATTATCACCGCCGCGGCGGCGAGTTTTGTTATTGGACTTTTCATAATAATTCTCCCTATTGAAAGCACTTTAGCTCGTGCTGTTGGTGAGTGACGGTTTAGGGCTTCTATTACTTTATCCCGACGAATTGTCATTTCTGCATCCAACTTCTCGCCTAACTGCAGGAGTAAACGGTTTTCATTTTGAAGCTCCTGAACATATTGGCTGCATGTGGCACAGCTATTTATATGTTCTGCCAGAGCGTCACTTTCTTCTTTGCTCAAAATTCCCAGCACATAGTCCGCGATTTTTTCCTGCATTTTGTCACAAGGCCTAATCATTTTGAATCTCCCTGCTTAGCTAACAGGTTGTGTAATTCCTTGATAGCGGTCCGAAGTTTGAGATAAACACCTGAGTTGGACATCTCCAGCCTCTCTGCAACATTTTTGACACTCTGGCCGTCAAAATAGTACATTACGAGAGGCAGTCTGGTTTCCTGTGGTAATTGTTCTATAGCCTGCTGAAGGTTGTCGTATTCATTTAGACTTTGATTTACTGGTATCACTCTTTTGACTGCGGCTTTCTTAGCGAACTTTTTTCTGCGGATGAAATTCATACACAGGCTTTTGGCAATACGTGCAATCCAGAGGCCAAACCTTGAGCCATCTCTTAATGTTCGTATTTGTTCATAACCTTTCATCATAGCGTCCTGAGCCATATCTTCAGCATCGTGAACATTTCCAAGGATGCCCAGAGATATCAAAAAAATGCGCTTGTAATGCTTTCGGACAAGAAGCTCATAAGCACTTCTGTCTCCTGCACAGCAGGCGACAACTAAGTCTTTGTCTGAACGATCGCTCAATAGATACTCCTAAATCAGGTACCGTTATAAAGACAAACAGGAAGCACCAAATTTACAAAAAATTGTCTCTTTTCAGGAATTTTAGCGATTTTTGTGTGAAAGGACATAAAAAAGGCCGGGCTGTAAGGCCCGGCCTGATTATGTTTGTTATCTTATAGAGCTGTTTTGATAGCTATTTTTCAAGCTCGTTCCACTGTTCTGCGGTGAGGTCCTCGGCGGTCAAATCTCCGAAAATCACTCGGTATTGGTCGTCCGAAACCTTCCATTTCAACAGTACCATATCAGCGTCGTCCGGCCCGACCGACTCGCCGTAATACACAGGTTCTTTTTTGTCTGTGACCAACGTCATGTAGAAGAAGCCGATTGACTGAAGCGGCCGCATTATTTCAATCGTTTTTTTCATGACCGCGTTGCGGTGTTCTTCGTTCGTCATCTCGGTCGTGTCGCCCATATCTTCCATCAGTTTCTTTAGAAACGTTGACTCGGTCTTCTTCATGACTGCGTTGCGGAGTTCTTCGTTCGTCATCTCGGTCGTGTCGCCCATCTCTTCCTTCAGTTTCTTCAACTCTTCCATCAGGATGTTGTTGAAGGCGGCAATCTCCTGGGCAACATCCATCATGTTCAGCTTTTTTGGATATCGCCCGGTCATCTCAGCAAATAGCCTTAGGCCTTCAACGGCATCGGCCTCACTCATACCCGGTATCTTCAAACCATCGGTCGAGAAGGGTTTGAAATCTTCCGGAATAAACGGCTTAAAATCACTTGCCTGGACCGGGACGTTCCACCGGTAATCGTAAGTGGCGCCGGTCACCTGCATTTGCTCGCCGGAACTGATATCCATCTCGGAGCGGAACGGCAGCCAGTTTTCGACATCCACCCACAGTGTAAGCTCAATGCTTGTTGTATCACCACCGAAGGCACCCACAAATTCAGGATCTGTCGTCCGGAAGCCTTCAACCTCTACACCGTCAATGACGGCCTTGCCTAACCTGGTGTACTCGCATTTCATAATTTGCATTATGATTTCCCTCGGATCGTTGTTCTGCTGCTTCATCCTGACAAGCATTTCATCACCAAACGGCATTCGTATGTATTGCTTTGTCTCCGGCATAATTGTAACAACCGTCTTTTGCTCCGGAAGAACATAAATCTGCTGGGTTGTTGTCTTGCCGGTATTGGGATCGAACATGTCCAAATACCACTTCATTCCATAATCGGCCGAGACGACCGCTCTAATTTTAGTCTCCTGCGCGGTCGGCATCAGTTTTCCTGTTATTTTCATCTCCATAGTGTACATATATGCGTTGGTCTCCTCGACTTTCTCAAGGACTTTCGCCAGGACAATCCCCGAATCTTTTCCGCCGAGGAATGGCAGACTGGCAAGCACCGCTATTATTATCACAGCAGCGGCCAGTTTAGTGATTCTACTTTTCATAATGTTGCTCCATATAAAATCCAAGCGAATAGTGGGCCTGGGGGTCGTTTGTTTTGTTTCTTCATTCGCCACAGCTTCAAGGAGCGATTCTTTGGCTGACTCAATTACCTGCTGGTCAGCCGAAAGTTCTCTCATGGAGTCGGCACATTCGAGTACTGCTTCGAGTTTTTTCAGCTCGGTTCTGCATTCCTGACAGTCGGCAAGGTGTTGTTTTACCTCGGAGGATTTCTGCTCCGACAATTCCCTTAAAGCGTAATCGGTCAGCAGTTCCTTTATTTGTTCGTGCGTATTCATAATTCACCTATTCTTTCAAGCTAAATAATCGCCAAGTTCACGAGCAAGTCGCTTCAGTGCGCGATGCAGATGTACCCTCACCGTTTCCTGGGAACATTCTAAAATTTCTGCAATTTTACGGTATGTTAATCCTTCGATTCGCGCTAAGACAAAGGCGTCCGCCTGTTGCTTCGGGAATCCGGCAAGGCATGCGGTGAGCCTCTGCTGGAGTTCGGCGGTCCTCAACGGGTCATCAGGCCTTTCGCCAGATGCGGGACAATCCCAATGCTGCTCAACGGGCTGTTCGGTCCTTGACCGTTTTGCGATTTCCATTGCCTTTCTTACCGTGACCCGGTAGAGGTATGCGCCCCAGTTGGTCTGGCCGTTGTACTTGTGCCATCGCCGCAGGATTGCCAGAAACACCTCCTGATGAACGTCCTGGGCTTTTTGACTATCACGTAATATCCGAATCGCCGTTTTCATGACCGCTGCACTGTAATCATTCACTAACTCTTTGAAACTTAGCTGTGGCACTTTTCTAATCCTTAAAAAACTTAAGCCATGCATAGCTCGAATGTACTGAAATTCGCACATCCGTAATTATAGAGGTGCTAAGTCAAATTTCGTTTACAAGAAATTTTGTTTCCCCCAATTTTACCTGTTATTGGGTCAAAAATGCACAAAAAAAGCCGGGTCAAATAAGCCCGGCCTGTTTTGACTGACAAACTAATACATCACTTTTTAACCTTGAATTCGTATTCGTAGATTTTGTCTTTACTCAAATCCTTGCCCTGGCAGCGAAGTACGAAACCATCCCTTGTTTTTTTATACTCAAAATCCTTACCACTAAATAAATCTTTCGGCAAATCTGCCGGAAGCGCATCGGGCAACCGACCGGTTTTGGCCTTTATTATGTAAATATCAATAGCTGCCCTAATGGCATTACTGTGGCTCCCCAACCTCGTTGATATGGTGTAAATTTTCAACCATGTAGGTGAACAAGCAGCAGTCAGGGTTGCATCGGGATTTTTAGTAAACTCCTTCGAGGGTTTCCCGTCCAACTGCTTAAGTTTTGAATACGCTCCCAGGTACGGCAAGTCGAAGGCAGCTTGAACGGCGTCCATATATTCATTCCAGTAGGCTTTGTTTCTGTCAAAAAACTGTTCATCAGCCTCAAGAATCTTTTTAAGTACCTTTTCTTTGAAAGGCCCATCGTCAAGGCCGGAACGCACGGCATTGCCGATTTTTTCCGGAGACATTGAGATGATTCCTGCTTCGCGTTTCCAGCTAAGGACCGGCTCTATAGAAAACGGTCGTTTATCAAACTCAGCAATCTCGTCTCTCAACCAGGTCAAGGTTTCTATATCCTGCGGCATATCCGACAGAATCAGGGTCAAGCATTTGTGGTTCGCAGCATTAATTGCGGTACCCATGAGGTAGCTTAAGATTGGACGTTCGTTCAGATGCCGGGCCATTCTGTAGATACTCATGCAGCGATCCAGTGCCTGCCTGTATTCACCTCTTTGGGTCTGCATCCTTGCGTCGACGGCAAGAAGCACGAATATCTCTCTGGCTTTATGAAGAGGGGGCAGCAGGATTTCAGTGCCCTGAGAGTAGTCCAATCCCCAGTCGCAATGGTCTATCCGAGTGGCATCGAGCACGATGTTTATTATTCTGCGATTTTTCTTTAGGTATTGTTCTATTTTCTCGTTGGATTCAATATTGCCCTTAAAGTAGTCCCACAAATCAATCCCGTCCTCCTTCTCATACAGGGTGAAGGCCTTGTAATAAAGCACTGCCGCATTGTCCGGGGGATATGCAAGGACTGATGGGGCTGATACAAGTAGTACCAAAACAGCGAATATCGCCGTTGTTATTTTTCTGATTTTAATTGTTTTCATAGTTTCGTCCTTTCTGTGCTATGACCATTGCCATTGAATTCTGCGAGTATCTGCTCGATTGATAAGCTTCCCGGCACTGGTCCAATTGGCTTATAAGCCTCCTTGCATTGATTTTCTACAGCTTCTATTCCTCCCCGCCGAAACGCACGTTCAAGTGACATTGCTGTCATCATCTCGATAGGTGATTGTGCAACTTCTGTAACTATAGGAGTATCAACTTTCTCACCCGGCCCAAAGTGAATAGCAAGACCAATACCTACAATTATCACAGCCGCGGCAGCGAGTTTTGTTATTGGGCTTTGGCAAACTGCCCGCCATATACTTGGCCGGCGAGTGCGAGTTTCCCCTTCGGACATGGACCGGAGCATTTGGAATTCTTCAGGGTATTTCTGTTTCCATTTTTCGGCGTCGAACTCGGGTTTAACCGAGTTGATGGTCCGGGAGATTACTTCGTCCAGCCGTTTGTCATCTTTTTTCCTGCTCATTATTGCACCTTTTCAAAACCACTACGCCTTAGATAGTTTGCCATTTTTTTCTTCGCCCTTCGCAGTCTTCCGTTTATTGCCTGCTCTGAGATTCTCAGGACGGCGGAAATCTGTTCGTACGTCATGCCATCGTAGTATCGCAGGAAGATGATTTCTTTTGCTGAGGCCGACAGTTTGTTTAAGGCTTCCTTAACAGCCTCAGTGACGTCATTTTCGTGCGGTTCGGCCGCTATCATCGAAAGGTCCTCAGCGGTGCCGGTTACAGGGCAGGCACGCGGGCCTGCCCCTACAGTCCGTGCCATATCTTTTGCGACGTTCCTGCAAATAACAGCGAGCCAGGCGGCAAATTTGGTTTTGTTTTTCAAATGCGGCATTTTACGAACGGCCTTTGCAAAGGTCTGCTGGGCTGCATCCTCAGCTAAATGTCTGTCGCCAATTATCGAATGGGCGATGGCGACCATGGCCGGATAGTATCGCCGGCATAACTCGGTGAAGCTGTCCGTATCGCCGTTGCAAGCTCGCTCGACTAACGCTAAATCCGGCTCTTGCTGCACTAACTTATCCTTTTTCAAGTTTTGCGCGTCCCGGCCCAGTTCTCATTATTGTAGACTTACATTTACGCTGAAAATGGGCGCTGAAATTTCTGCTTTTGCGAATTTTCCTATTATATTCCCTGTGGCTCGACAAAAGCACAGAAAAACCGTCCTGTGTGGACTGAAAAGAAAGGTTCCTCGTCGTTTGCGAAAAAGGATTTGACGACCCTTTGCAGTGGTATTATACTGTCCGGTTTAATAAGAAGCAAAAAACGGCGATTCATTGTTGGAGTAGAAAATGGACAAAAATAAGATTGTCGCTGAGGGTATAACCTTCGACGATGTGCTGCTATTGCCAGCAAAAAGCGATATTGTGCCGAGCCAGGCCGATACCAGCACACAATTGACCAACAATATCAAGATAAATATCCCGATTGTCTCAGCGGCCATGGATACGGTGACCGAGGCGGCGCTGGCGATAGCACTGGCCCAGGAAGGCGGGGTGGGCGTCATTCACAAGAACCTGTCGGTTGAGGCGCAGCAAAGAGAGGTAGCTAAGGTCAAGCGGAGCGAGCACGGCGTGATTCTCGACCCGGTCACGTTATCGCCGGGCGAGCCGGTCAGAAGGGCCCAGGAGCTGATGAACGAACAGAATGTTTCGGGGATTCCCATCGTCGACGGCAAGAAGCTCGTTGGCATTTTGACCAAGAGGGACTTGAAGTTTCTGAAAGACTATGATGTCAGGATTAGTACCGTCATGGTGAAGAATAATCTCGTGACAGGCCCGGCCGGTACGACACTCGAGCAGGCAAAGGAGATTTTACAGAAGCATAAGGTTGAGAAATTGCTTTTGGTCAATTCAGCAGGTGAGCTGGCGGGTTTGATTACAATGAGGGACATCGACCGTGTTCAGCAGTATCCGTTGGCGGCCAAGGACAAGCGAGGCAGGCTGCGCGTCGGGGCGGCGGTGAGCGTTCACGACTATGAGCGAATCGAGGCCCTGATAAGAGCGGACGTTGATATTATCGTAGTGGATACCGCTCACGGCCATTCGCAGAATGTCATCGATACCGTAAAGAAAATCAAAGCGGACTATGATATTGACGTGATTGCGGGAAATATTGCGACCGCTGAGGCAGCGACAGATTTGATTAAAGCCGGCGCAAATGCGATAAAGGTCGGCATCGGGCCCGGTGCGATTTGTACTACGAGGGTCATCTCCGGTGTTGGGGTACCGCAGGTGTCGGCGATAATGAACTGTGCCAAGGTGGCTGAGCCGCAGAGTATTCCGGTTATTGCCGACGGTGGTGTCAGGCAGTCGGGCGATATTACCAAGGCGATTGCCGCCGGGGCTTCGAGTGTGATGGTAGGGTCATTGTTTGCGGGCCTGAAGGAAAGTCCCGGCCAACTGGTTATCTATAAGGGCAGGCAGTTCAAAGAGTATCGAGGGATGGGCTCTTTGGGAGCGATGGTGAAAGGGTCGGCGGAAAGATACGGACAGAAAAGCTTGACGGAGAAACAAAAGCTCGTACCGGAAGGCGTAGAGGGACGCGTGCCGTACCGCGGGATGCTTGATGCTTTTGTGTATCAGCTCGTCGGTGGGCTGCGAGCAGGTATGGGCTATTGCGGAGCACGAAATATCGAAGAGTTGAGGAATAACGCACGTTTTGTCCGTATAAGCTCAGCGTCAGTGGCCGAGTCGCATCCGCACGACATCCAGATTACCAAAGAGGCACCGAACTATTCGGCTGCAGTACCCTTTGAGAACTGACAATGAGTCGATGCGTTAAGGGGTGGATAAGTGGTTTGCATTCGACCTCTGTGTATTTCTTTTTGAGGGCTTGTTATGCCGCGTGAGATGATAGCCATCCTGGATTTTGGCAGCCAGTACGGCCAGTTAATAACCAGGCGTGTCCGCGAGCATAATGTGTATTCGCGGATTTGTCCGGCAGATATAACAGCGGAGGAACTATCGAAGCTGTCGGTCAAAGGCGTGATACTTTCCGGCGGGCCTGCGAGTGTCAGAGATGAAGGGGCACCAACGTGTGATGAGAAAATCTTTGAGCTGGATGTGCCGATTCTGGGTATTTGCTATGGGATGCAGCTTGGCTGTCAGATTTTGGGGGCGGAAATTATTGCCGCTGAAAGACGCGAGTACGGCAGGACAAAACTGGAGATAATCGACAAGAGCGATTTGTTTGCAAACATGCCGGACTCGACCACCGTCTGGGCAAGTCACGGTGACCAGGTAGGCCAGTTAGGGGACGATTTTGTCAAATTAGCGACTACGGAAACGTGCCCGTTTGCCGCGGTAAAACATAAAGAAAAGAAATTTTTCGGTGTTCAGTTCCATCCCGAGGTTGCGCATACGCCGAAGGGCCCGGTTGTTTTCAGGAATTTTCTCTATGATATTTGCGGGTGCAGCGGCGACTGGAAGATGAGCGACTTTGTCAGCGAGACGGTGGAGACGGTACGCAAGCAGGCCGGCGGCGCTACGGTAATATGCGGTTTGAGCGGCGGCGTCGACTCGTCGGTGGTTGCTTCGCTTATTCATAAGGCAATCGGTGAGCAGCTTGTCTGTATCTTCGTTGATAACGGGCTGCTGCGAAGGAACGAGCCCGAAAATGTCGTCTCGACTTTCCGGGACCATTTTCATATCGACCTGCGGGTTGTCGATTGGTCTGAGCAGTTTCTGGGTGCACTTGCGGGGGTGACGGACCCGCAGCAAAAGCGCAGGATAATCGGTGCCGAGTTTATCGAGGCTTTTAAGTCGGAGGCTTCGAAAATCGCCGATGCGAAGTTTCTTGCTCAGGGAACGCTTTATCCGGATGTTATCGAGTCCGGCGCCAAAGACGGCAATCCCGCGGCCAATATAAAGATTCATCACAACGTCGGCGGGCTGCCCGCTGAGCTGGATTTTGAGCTGATTGAGCCGCTGCGGGATTTGTTCAAGGATGAGGTCCGCGTTGTCGGCGAATACCTGGGGCTGCCTGAGGATATCGTATGGCGGCACCCGTTCCCCGGGCCCGGACTGGCGGTGAGAATAATCGGCGAAGTTACGCCGGAAAAACTTGAAATCCTGCGGGCCGCCGATGAGATTGTAATAGATGAAATAAAATCGGCGGGGCTGTATAGAAAAGTATCCCAGGCCCTGGCCGTGCTTGTGCCGGTCGGAACCGTAGGTGTAATGGGTGACGAAAGAAGCTACGAAAATGTTATCGCTGTCAGGGCCGTTGAGACGCCAGATTTTATGACCGCTGACTTTTCACGGATTCCCTACGAAGTGCTGGGGACCATATCGAGCAGAATTATCAATGAGGTGCGAGGTGTCAATCGGGTTGTGTATGATATATCGAGCAAACCCCCGGCAACAATCGAATGGGAATAGTTTTTTTTCATTGTATATATTGTGAAGCGTATTACGTTAAAATGGAGTGCTGAAATGAATAAATTTTGCTGGAATGGATTCTGGCTGGGAGCTGTTTGTGCAGTTTCGTTCTTTGTTGGAGGTTGCGGGGGACCTGTTAGAAGCCAAACACTGGAGGCGCCTGCTATAAATTCAGAGGAGGTTTCTAACGAGGCAATTCAAACAGAAAATCCATCGAAGAAAAGTCTTTTCCTTGAATCAGCAAAGAGGGATTTTCTCAATTGGCCGAGAAGAATTATCGAGGATTCCGAAGATACGGTTTTGCAGGAACATAATCTTACCGCCCTGTTGATGGCCGGCGGTATAAGCATTGCAATGCACCACAGTAACGCCGATAAGAACATAGCAAAATACTATGAGAGGCATCCGGTTTTTCACGGCTTTGCGGATGGGAGCTTTAACGCAATTGGCCATCCGGGTACACATTTTGCGGCAACGGGTCTTTGGTACGCGCTCAGCGCCGAAAGCGGGGACCAGTTTAATAGAGAACGGGCCTGGACGATGATGACGGCCCTGTCGGTGACGGGGCTGGTTACGGTGGGGCTGAAAGGTATCAGAGATAATGAGACTCCCAACGGCAATAGCTGGGCCTGGCCGAGCGGTCATACTTCGAGCTCCTTTACGGTCGCTTCCGTATTGGATGAGTATTACGGGCCGAAGGTAGGTATACCTGCGTATGTATTGGCGTCTCTTGTAGGCTATAGAATGGCCGACACCGGCGACCATTGGGCCAGCGATGTTGTTTTTGGTGCAGCTCTGGGCTGGGTTGTAGGCCACACGGTAGCGGGCAAACATAAAGAGCTTGAAATCGCGGGCTTTAAGCTGCTGCCTTACATGGGTGGGGCCGACGGCTCGGCAGTAGGTGTTAGTTTCGTGAAACAATTTTAAAGAATCTGTTAATGTGATTGTATGCTTTTATTGAGAATGTAGATGTAAATTAGGATGAGACGCTTGGTTAAAATTCTATTAGCGACAGTAGTGTTGGTTTTCAGTGTCTGTGCAGTTTTGTTTTTTGCTTCCGGCTGCGGGGGGCCGGTTAGAAGCCGGACACCGGAAGCGCCACCCCTAAATTCGGAGGAGCTTTCCGACGAGGCAGGACGAACAGAAAACCCGTCGAAGAAAAGTATTTTCCTCGAATCTGCAAAGGCCGATTTAGCGGATTGGCCGAGGAGAATCATCGAAGATTCAGAAGATGTGTATTTGAAAAAAGACAATCTTTTTGCTCTGCTGCTGGCCGGCGGTGCAAGCATTGCAATGCACAACAGCGGCGCCGACAAGAACATAGCGGAGCACTTCGAGAGACATAGTGTTTTTCACGGTTTTGCTGATGAGAGCTTTAACGCAATTGGCCATCCGGGTACACATTTTGCGGCAACGGGTCTTTGGTACGCGCTCAGCACCGAAAGCGGGAACCAGCTTAATAAAGAGCGGGCGTGGACGATGATGACGGCCCTTTCGGTTACGTGGATGACTACTATGGGACTGAAAGCCGTCAGGGACAATGATACACCCAACGACAAGAGCCGGGCCTGGCCGAGCGGTCATACTTCGAGCTCCTTTACGGTCGCTTCCGTATTGGATGAGTTTTACGGCCCGAAGGTAGGTATCCCCGCCTACGGATTGGCATCTGTTGTGGCCTATAGAATGATGGACACCGGCGACCATTGGGCCAGTGACGTTGTTTTTGGTGCAACACTCGGCTGGATTGTCGGCCACACGGTAGCGGGCAAACATAAAGAGCTTGAAATCGCGGGCTTTAAGCTGCTGCCCTATATGGGTGGGGCCGAAGGCTCGGCAGTTGGTATTAGTTTCGTGAAGCAATTTTGAAAAACGTTTTAATTTAGTCACTTGTGGTCGTTTTTGGAATGTGGAGGTAAATAAGAATGAGACGGTTAGTTACAATTCTATCGGTGACAGTAATGTTGGTTTTAAACGGCTGTGCGGTGTCAACGGGCAGTGGTGTCGCGGTGAAAAAATTACGCTGTGAATACCGCCTCAATCCTCTGGGGATTGATGTGGTCGAGCCGCGGCTGAGCTGGGTTCTGGAATCGAGTCAGCGGGACCAGAAACAAACGGCTTACCAGATTCTCGTGGCCGGCAGCGAACAAAAGCTCAGCAGCAATAAAGGTGACCTCTGGAACAGCGGCAAGATCGAGTCGGACCGGAGCATTCACGTTCCATACAAAGGCGCGGAGTTGACGTCACGTATGCACTGCTATTGGAAAGTGCGGGCGTGGGACAAGGATGGCAAAGTGTCGGCGTGGAGCGAGCCGGCCTTCTGGACTATGGGTTTGTTGGAGTCCGAAGACTGGCGGGCCAAATGGATAGGTTACGATGCGCCGCCGCCGTCCTATAGAGAAAAGCAGGAAACCGACCTGCTTACTTTCGAAGGATGCAGATGGGTTTGGTTTCCGGAGGGCGAGCCCCATCAGAGTGCACCGATTGGTACGCGGTTTTTCAGACGTAATATCAATATCCCATCAGATAAAATCAAACTGGCGCGTTTCAAGCTTGCGATGGATAATGAAGGGACACTTTTTGTAAACGGCCGGGAAGTGCAAAAGTTTTTAGGATGGAAGCCGCCTTACACGCTCGATGTAACCGAGAAACTGAAAGCGGGTACAAATTGCTTATCTATATCGGGTGCAAATCAAGGCGATAAGCCGAATCCCGCCGGTCTTGCGGGCAAGCTGCTCATAGAGTTCGAAAGCGGTGATGCCGTGGCCGTTTTGATTGACCACTTCTGGAAGGTATCTGATACGGAGGAGCAGGGATGGCAGAGAGCTGATTTTAATGACTCGGCCTGGGCCGATGCAAAGGAGATGGTCGAAGTGGGGGCTGCTCCCTGGGGAAAGGTGGAGAAACAGGACCTGGTTTTACCTCCGCCGCCTTATCTGCGCAGGACTTTTACTGTTGACAAACCGATTGAGCGTGCGACTGTTTATGCTTCTGCCCTTGGTCTATATGAATTGCATATCAACGGCCGGCGTGTAGGCCGGGATTACTTCACGCCGGGCTGGACCGATTATACCAAGCGGGTGTACTATCAGACTTATGACGTTACGAATTTGCTGAAATCGGGTGACAACGCCATCGGCGCAATTCTTGCGGACGGCTGGTACGCCGGCTATCTCGGTTTCGGTAAAAAGAGGGAACATTATGGCAGCGAGCCGCGTCTGTTCGCCCAGCTTGAGGTCGAATATAGCGACGGCACAAGGCAGACGGTCGTTACGGACAAATCGTGGAAGGCCAACTACGGCCCACATCTTGAGGCAGATTTTTTGATGGGTGAAATCTATGACGCTCGCCGAGAGATGGCCGGCTGGAACAATCCCGGCTTCATTGATGTGGCGTGGAAGCCGGCAGCCGTCGGCGCAAAATTGAAGCCGATGGTTCAGAGCTATCCCGGGGTGACGGTTCGCCAAACGCAGCAAATCAAGCCCGTTAAAATCACCGAGCCGCAGAAAGACGCCTATGTTTTTGATATGGGTCAGAATTTTGCAGGCTGGGTTAGACTGAAAGTCGAGGGAAAGGCGGGGACAAAGCTTGTTCTGCGATTTGCAGAGATGCTCAAACCGGATGGTACCATTTATACAACAAATCTTCGCGAGGCACGCTGCACAGATACATATATCTTATCGGGTAAAGGTGAAGAGATTTGGCAGCCTGGCTTTACATTTCACGGTTTTCGGTACGTGGAGATAACCGGTTTCCCCGGCAAGCCTTCGCCTGATACGATTACCGGTGTGGTCGTGCATTCCGATACGCCGCCGGTGGGGACATTCGAGTGCTCTAATCCTATGGTTAATCAGCTCCAGCGCAACATCGTCTGGGGCCAGCGGGGCAACTTTATTGAGATACCGACCGACTGTCCGCAGCGTGATGAGCGGCTGGGCTGGACCGGCGATGCGCAAATTTTTATCCGCACGGCGACGTATAATATGGATGTTGGTGCGTTCTTTACAAAGTGGCTGGTCGACCTCGAAGATGCCCAGACCAAAGAAGGCGCGTTTCCCGATGTCGCGCCGCACAAGGTGGCTATGGGCAGCGGTGTGCCAGCGTGGGGTGATGCCGGCGTTATCTGCCCGTGGACAATTTACGAGGTTTATGACGATAAGCGCGTTGTCGAGAGGCACTACGAATCGATGAAGAAGTGGATTGAGTACCTGCATAAGAACAGCAAAGACCTGCTTCGCCCGGCCTATGGTTACGGTGACTGGGTGGCGGTCGGCTCCGACACACCGAAAGACGTAATTGCGACGGCGTATTTTGCCTACAGCACAAGGCTGGTGGCGAAAACGGCAGCCGTTCTCGGTAAAAATGAAGATGCGAAAAAATACGAGGTGTTGTTCCAACAAATCCGGGATGCCTTCAATAAGGCATACGTTTCCGACGACGGACGCATCAAGGGCGATACGCAGACCTGCTATGCGATGGGGATTTACTTTGATTTACTATCGGCCGATATTCGCGGACTTGCCGCTAAGTACCTAATGGAAGCAGTCAGGAGAAAGAACTGGCATCTCTCGACCGGTTTTGTGGGCCTGAGCTATTTGCTGCCGGCACTTACGCAGACGGGCAATCTCGATGTCGCTTACCGCCTGCTGAATAACGATACCTTTCCAAGCTGGGGTTACAGTATCAAAAACGGCGCGACCACCATCTGGGAGCGTTGGGACGGCTGGACCGAGGACAAGGGCTTCCAGGACCCGGGCATGAA
>Ga0315537_1001329_pt1 | contig 19516 bp, 26 predicted proteins | sample SalMarSW160270MG_FD_203091 | JGI IMG/M metagenome (GOLD analysis project Ga0315537, IMG submission 203091) | Salt marsh sediment microbial communities from the Plum Island Ecosystem LTER, Massachusetts, United States - Salt Marsh Sediment SW1602-70 ...
AGACACGATAGCATTTCTCTCCCAGGCGGTCACCAAAAAGTTTCCTTGGCAGCTCATTCTGATAGATAATGTTATAGTCTTTATCCATTATATTGAGGCCATCTTCCATGGCGTTTATTACCGACTGCAGCTTATTCTTTTCTCCCTGAAGTTCCTCCTCCGCCTGCTTGCGCTCGGTGATTTCCAGTGTCATCTCCACCAGGCCGGTAACATCGCCGCGGTCATCCAGAACCGGGTAGCCCTTTACCAGCCACACCTTCCCATCAGGGGAGGTCATTTCATTGGCCTGCGGTTTTCTCGTTTCGCGGGCTTTTTCCACCGGGCAGCCGGCACAGGGCTTGCCCCCGCTACCCCACACGTCATAGCAATATCGCCCCACCAGCTTTCCAGAAGGCTGTCCGACCGATTCGCCAGCGGCCTTGTTGGCCCACAACACCCGATGCTCCAGGTCCTGAAAGACCATAAGCTCTTTCAAGTGATTGAGAACGGTAGTTTTGTCCTGCTCCGTCTCTCCCCAAACCTTCTCAACCCGTTCGCGCCTGGTTTCGAGCATAGCCGAACCCCTTTTGCGCAAGGGCAGAGCTCCACTCTCTTTGACAAGCTGCCTCTTGGTCTTAGCACCGTTTCCGTTCCCGTTACTCATATTTTCACCTCGGCGGAATAGCGTTTTAGATTAAGTCCTTTACCGTTCCGACTTGGTCCGTATTATTTACCTGGTTAGCTTCCGCTTTCAATCTCTCGACTTCGTCTTCGGTAAAAAGCCTCCAGCCACGCCTATCCCGGTGCTTGGCTTCCTTGAAAATGTCTTCTTTCAGCCAGCGAAACAGGGTGGCCCGACTTATACCAACTATACGACAGACCTCAGCGGTCCTATAATAGACTTGACCATCTACTGTTACCGTCATATTAAAACCTCTGATTTATGATAATGCTCGAATATACTCTAACTTTAAAATATGACGCCTCAAGCGTAAATAACCCATTAGTAATGTTTTAGCTATTTACCCCTCATACTTTAGTACCAAATTACAGCAAATCCGTCCTTATTGTCTTACGAGGCAGGAAAAGCTATAATAATTGCGTGGGGCGAGGCGGCGAGTTTCTATTAAGTCGAGGTGATAGATGACCATAGTCGAGATGTTAGCCAGAAACGCCCGAATGTACCCCGATGAGATTGCCCTTATCGAGCTGAAACCGAGCCAGAAGTTAAGGCGGGAAATTACCTGGCGCGTCTTCGACGAGAGAGCTAACCGGATAGCCAACGCCCTCGCCGCCAGAGGGGTAGGCAAAAGCGATAAGGTGCTGCACCTTATGCTGAACTCGATAAACTGGCTGGAGGCTTACTTCGGCATCCTTAGGACGGGCGCCTGGGCGGTGCCGCTCAACTTCAGGTTCACCAGCGGCGACATTAAATACTGCGCCGATATCGCCGAAGCCAAGGTAATGATTCTGGGCCAGGAGTTCGCCGAAAGGGTGGAAGCTATCCGCCCCCAGCTGCCCACGATAAAAGACTATATCTTCGTCGGTGAAGATACACCCCCGGATATGGAGAGCTTCGAGGATTTCGTCGACAAGGCTTCCCCTCAGCCGCTAAACGTGGAACTGACCGCCGAGGACGAGTGCGGGCTCTATTTCACCTCGGGCACCACGGGCGACCCCAAGCCGATACTGCTCACCCACAAGAACCTGGAGTGCGCCGCTGTCACCGAAGCCCACCACCACCCCCAGCAGCACGAAGATAACTTTATTATCATCCCCCCCTTCTACCACACCGGCTCCAAGATGCACTGGTTCGGCAGCCTGCTTGTCGGCGGCAGGGGAACGATACTGACCGAAATAGACCCCAGGGCTATCTTCGAAGCCATCCAGCAGGAAAGAGGGACAATAGTCTGGCTGCTGGTGCCCTGGGCGCAGGATATCCTCGGCGCCCTTGACCGGGGAGAGCTGAAGCAAAAAGACTACGACCTGAGCAGCTGGCGGCTTATGCACATGGGAGCGCAACCCATCCCCCCCAGCCTTATTAAACGCTGGAAGCAATACTTCCCCGATATGCAGTACGACACCAGCTACGGCCTGAGCGAGTCCACCGGACCGGGATGTGTCAACCTCGGTATAGAGAACAACCATAAATTAGAGGCTACCGGCAGACCCGGCTTTAACTGGAAGGTGCGCATCGTCGACGATAAAGACAAGGACGTGGACGGCGGGGAGGTGGGGGAACTCATCGTCAAGGGCGACGGGGTGATGAAATGCTATTACAAGAACCCCCAGAAAACGGCGGAAACCCTCCGGGACGGCTGGCTCTACACGGGCGACATGGCCAAGATGGATGACGATGGCTTCATCTATGTCGTGGATAGAAAAAAGGACGTGATTATCACCGGCGGGGAGAACATATTCCCCGTGGAGGTGGAGAACGTCATCCGCCGCCACCCCAAGGTCCATGACGTCGGCGCTATCGGCTTACCCGACGACAGGCTGGGCGAGATAGCCTGCGCCGTGATTACCCCCCGCGACGGGGCTAACCTGACCGAAGACGATATAAACAAGTTCTGCGAGCAAAACCTGCCCCGCTACAAGAGGCCCAGGCGCATTATATTCGACAAGGTGCCCCGAAACCCGACGGGTAAAATAGAAAAGACCAAGATGAGGCAGAAATACAGCGGCACCAGGAAAAGCTTCAATACGTAATTGGAGCGGGTGAAGGGATTCGAACATCGGGAGGAGTGGTGGGTAAAGGTGGTAGAGGTCAAGAATCCCGGGGAAATGAGGCGGTGGAGCGGGTGAAGGGATTCGAACCCTCGACGTCTTGCTTGGGAAGCTGCCCAGAGACAAGCTAGTAATCGCTTACTGGACCAACCGCTTGCCTCCTTTCCGAATAGATTATACAGGCTCTGTAACTTGAAGTCAACGAGGTAAACGAACGAACTCCCCCTAGAGCACATGCGGGGCTGGGGTAACAATCCAAGCTTCTGTGCACTCTTCATGCGGGTAGCCAGGAATTCAAGAAATCGCGATTTGTTGAAGGTCTTGGCCAGAATGACCGATAATAGCTTAACCATTCACCGCCTTCGTAGCCACTAGTAGTCCATTCTTGAGGTTGGTCCTACATTCTTCCCGCAAACCGTGATTCTTCGGTATATCCTCGAGCCCCCCATTTGCAAGATAATCTTTAAAGCTCTGATAGTGCGACCCGCCAGCGAGGAATTCTATGGCTCTCGCAGACACACCCCATATATTCCTTGGTAATGGAACCTGGAAATCTATAAGGATAAGGGCTCCGTCTTGCTTGACAACCCTCTTCATCTCAGAAATGATTTGATATCGAATAGACTTTTCCTTATCGTGTAGTCCCAAAGATATAGACGCATAGTCAAAGTAACCGTCCGGAAAAGGCAAAGTGGTTGCGTCGGCGAGTTGAAAGCAGACATTCACCGCCTTCTGTCTCCTTATATTTCTCGTAGCTATGTTAAGCATGTTTGGGCTTATATCTATGCCCGTAGCAATAATGCCCCGGCGCCCGTACTCAAAAACTTGCGCCCCGGTTCCGCAGCAGACATCCAGTACCTTATCTCCAACCTTCATGCCAGAGAATTCAGGAGTACACTTCCTGAGGTCTCTCAACAAAGGGTCTACCAAGGTTTCGTAGTTGAACATGAACATTATATTCAATCATATCACACAGTCTGAGAGGGCTGAAGTTGCATAGTGCGGTATTTGGAACAGAATCTCTCCACTGCCGCCTGATCTGAAGAACCTTGACAGGCAACAATTCGCCCTTTTGTTGCCCTTATTAGACATGGCAGATATGGCAGTGTCAATCCAGTCACCGCTTCATCGCTAGGTACCTACTTGTCCGGTTCCAAACACGCTAACAAGGATAAGACTAGGCCCTGTGTGTGTGCCGATAACCGGGGTTGCACGCGAGAGGTAAATAGGCACTTGAGGATACTTTGAATGGAGCCGCTGCACCAAACTGTTGGCCTCGTCTAAGTCGGTGGCGTACTCCACAGATAGGCCTTCAACGTCACCAAAGCTCGCGGCAAATTTGTAAAGGTGGTCTATCGCCTTAGCCCGGGAGCGTTCCCTGGCATAGGGATGCACCTCACCATCCTTCATTCCGATGACCGGGTTTATCTTAAGTAATGAACCGAGAAAGGCTTGGGCCTTGCCGATGCGACCGCCGCGTTCTAGGTATTCAAGGGTATCAAAGGCAGCACGCATATCGACCCGGTGGATGGTTTGTCGGGCTACATCCAGCACTTCATCGAGGCTAGCCCCAGCCTGGGCTGCCTTGGCGGCAGCAATTACTATGAAGCCCTGTGCCATGACCGCCCATTGCGAGTCTAAGACGTCGACACGACATTGCTTCTTCATCAACCCCACAGCTTGTAGCGCTACCTGATAGACACCGCTGAGCTTTTTGCTTAAACTGATAACCACGATCTCATTCGTTTTCTCGGCAAGCTTATCGTATGCGTCGGCAAATGCTGCTGGGGATGATACAGATGTTACAGGCAAGATCTTGCTAGTTTTTAGTTTCTCGTAGAACTCGTCAGGACTAAGGTCAAGACCATCAAGGTAGATATCAGTACCAAAGCGTAAAACAAGTGGGACTATTGTAATGCCAAACTCCTCAGCCACCTGAGGGGGTAGATCAGCAACGCTGTCAGTGACAATGGCTACGCTAGGCACGGGCGTTATTCCCTCCTCCGACATTCTGTGGTATAGGATTAGAATTGTCCAAGTTGCCTGTTGATATGGCACTTCTTGCTTATAAACTACTTGGGGGAATGACCCCACTGGGGGCTACTAGGACAAGAGGAGCCACCAGATTAGCTACACAACACTACCTCCAATCAGTTAGTTCAGCCTTTGCCAGCACGCTTCCGAGTACCACTAACCACAGCGACAGGATAATCGCCACGCCTAAAATCCACCAGCTTAACGTCCCGTGCTGGATATTATCTATGACCATTCTGGACAAAAAATAAAGAAGACCAATCCCAGCCGCCGCCAGCAAAGAGTGTGCCACTACACGCCATCCTCTCCGCGTTAGAAGCTTATCTACTATCATCGCTCCCTCCTTACCCGTCTATTTGACATTATACTCTACGCAGAACATCGAAAAAAGTGGGGCAGAAAATATATTCTCTCATCAATCCACCCCCTTAATTCCATTTGCTCTCTTCATCTTCCACGTCTGCCTCGGCCGAGACCTCGGCCCATGCCGCGACCACGACCCATGCCGCGACCTCTACCTAGACCTCGGCCTATGCCTGTTCCCATGCCTCTACCTCCACTTAATCCATTTTGGTAAAATCCAGGGCTAGTACCAAATTGAGGAATCACTTCCTCAGGAACTCTGGCTCCCATAATTTCACACACTTTAGCAGCCACCTCCGGTCCACCACTAACACACCCATAACATGGTGCCTTTCCCTAAGCTACTGCCCTGGCAAATTCGCCGCAGGTCTTATATCCGCATCGCTGATCGTCTAACTTGGGCAAGACCTCGTAGATTTTCCTTATCTTCTCTTTGATATCCTTTTTCTCTGCCATCGTCCAAAACCTCATCTATTTTATTACATCAAGGTAAGCAGGCCAGGTAACCCAAAGAGGCTGTTGATTGTGAAATCGGGTTTCTCTTGGCTACTATCTATTGTATCGCTATACCGGGTGTTCCATCTGAACCACACGCTCTTCATGCCAGCTCTGTTTGCCCCAAGAATATCGGCATCAATTTTGTTGCCAACCATAACTGCTTTTTCAGGCTTCACACCAAGTTTGGCTAACGCAACCTCAAAAATCCCTTGATAAGGCTTTTCAAAGCCCACCTCTTCGGAAATTACTATGACGTTAAAATAGTCCTCTAAGCCTGTGGCTCCTATAATTCTACGGACATTAGCGCTATCCCCGTTAGCTATCATGCCAATCCGGTAGCCCCCTTTTTTAAAAGCTTCCAGGACCTCGAATGCGCCCTCAATGACGCTGGCGGTAACGGCTTGGCCGGAGCTATCATACACGGTAGTTTCTTCAGCTACCAGGGTGTCTCCTAAGTCAAAGCATATAGCTTCAATCACACTATCTCCCTTTCCAGCACGTTAGCGGCATCCCTGGTATCTTTAGTCCAGGTCTTCGGTGACTATCTCATACCTTTGCCTAAGCCTATTAAAATGGATAGACTTGCACCTTCGCGTTTGTTTAATCTTTTCTATTATCGCCGCCCTAGTGAAAGCCTGGTTTATCTCCGAATGATTAATTAGCTCATGCCAGATTCTGGAAGGCTCAGCACAACTGCTTGATATCCATAGCATCTTGAGCTGCCAGCTATCCCTTCCCATCTAGCTCCCTCGACTAGCGCAGAGAGTAATTACCTAGCCTTTCTCCATTTTAACCGCGCAGAACTTAAACTCCGGCATCTTGGATGGCGGGCCAGCGGAAGGCCCTGTCAGAACGTTGGCACCGCTCTCAGAGAAGTGCCAAGGCATAAATATTGTTCCCTTTCCAATGTTATCCGTTACCCTTGCAACCGCGGTTATCTGTCCTCTCCTCGATTCTAACCTCACTCTTTCCCCACCCTTTATCCCCTTCTCCTTAGCATCATCGCTATTTATTTCCACAAGCGCTGCTGGAACCTCATTAGCCAGTATGGCCGTCTTTCTGGTCATTGTTCCCGAATGGTAGTGGAACATGACCCTTCCATTGGTAAAGATGTAGGGAAACTCCTCATCCGGGACTTCGGCAGGACTCTTGTATTCCACTGGCTGAATATGTCCCAGCCCATCGGGAGTTCCAAATTTTTCCACGAACATCGTGTTGGTCCCAGGATGGTCTTCAGATGGACAAGGCCACTGAATACCACCGGCTTGCTTCAGTCTATCGTATGTAATGCCGCTATACTGAGGCACAAACTTCCTTATCTCCTCAAATATCGCCTCCGGAGAGCCAAACGGGAATTTCTCCTCGAATCCCATCACCCGGGCAAGCTCGCACACTATCTCCCAGTCGGGTTTTGCCTCCCCCGGAGACTCCACAGCCTTGTTAATCCTCTGCACCCTCCTGTCAACCTCCGTTGTCGTTCCCCCCTTTTCCACCCAGGTGGCCGCCGGCAGAACAACGTCAGCAAGCTCAGCAGTCTCGGTCATAAAGACGTCCTGCACTACAAGAAAGTCTTTTTCTTTAAGCAGGCCCTTAACCCTGTTGGTATCGGGAGCGGACATCATCGGGTTGCCTCCCATGATGTATAAGACTTTGCACCTTTCCACCATATCCATATACGTCATACCGGCCTGCGAGGGTAAATCCTTGACTTGCCAATACTCTCCAAACAGCTCGGCATTTTCCTCGTTCACTCCTCTAAAACCCGGATAGAAAACAGGTACCGGGCCCATATCGCCAAATCCCTCCCCATTTATATGTCCCCTTAAAGGATTAACTCCGGTCCCTGGCCTTCCATAATTACCGGTAATCAGGGCAAGATCAGCAAGGGCCACGATGTTCTCTATGCCAGCGAAGTGTTGAGCTATCCCGGCGTTGTACAGTATGCAGCCTTTTTGGGCTTTGGCATAGATTGTAGCTACTTCTTTTATCTCTTCAATCGCGATTCCAGTTATTTTCTCAGTCTCGTTCATATTGAGGGAGGAAAGATGATCCTTTAATTCTTCAAATCCCTTCGTTCTTTTTTCAATGAATTCTCTATTCTCCAAGCCCTCGTCCAATATTATTTTTATCATGGCATTCACTAGAGCCACATCTGTTCCTGGGTTCAGTGGCAAATGTATATCAGCCAGGGTTCTCGCAGTTACTGTGGCTCTCGGGTCGGCAAGAATAATCTTTGCGCCTTTGTCTCTCGCCCTTAGCACCCTGCGGGCGATCATAGGGTAGGTTTCTTTTATATTTACACCAGCAAGAAATATGCAGTCTGCTTCTTCCACACTTATCTCAGAGGTTGACATCACACCTGAGCCCACGGTTGAGACTAGGGCAGGAACAGTAGTGGAATGACAAAATCTTGACGCATTATCTATATTGTTTGTTTTCATAATAACTCTGGCGAACTTTTGCAGCACATATAAATCCTCGTTCGTGCACCTACCAGAGTTTACGAAACCAACGGAATTTGACTCCGCGTTTCTTAGCTTTTCTGCAATCAGCATTAGTGCTCTTTCCCAGGAAGCTTCTTTAAAGGAGCCATTTTCCTTTATTAATGGCCTTTCCAGCCTGCCATCAGCATATAAGAAGTCGTAAGCATTCCTGCCCTTGATGCAATTCTTGCCCTCGTTAACCGGGTGCTCTTTCCACGGCTCAACACCCACTATTCTCCCGTCTTTAACCACAAGGTTTATCCCGCATCCACACCCGCAGTAGGGACAAATTGTAGCCACATATTCAAGTTGCATTTCTACCTCCTTTAGACTAATCTAGGTGCTCCTGCTATAGCTATGGTCTTGAGTCCGCATCTTCATACTTTGAAGAAATAGCGATGGATTAAGCTCGTAGATAGGCGTTCCTACCTGGGAGACTTCAGCCAATGAACCCAGCTTGGGGCTCATCACCCCACTTGCCTTGAGCTCGGCTATTAGAGCGTCAACCCTACCTCCTAGACCTAACTCGCTACATATTGCATTTATCTGAACTGCAGTAATCCTGCAGTCTTTACTTTGCTTTCCTAACTCCGCAGCTAGTTCCGGCATCTGTTGCCAGGCTGGCTCCCCGATCTCTTTGAATACCTCAGCTATGGCCTTCATTGGGGCCCAGCACCCCGTTCTGCTGGCATTTTGCACTAGATCTCGTACAATGTTTGGCAGTACGTAAGATTCCCCTAGCTTACATAGAAGCAATCGGTCTTCCCATGCACTGCTCTTTTCGACCTTCACGGGAAGGAGCAGCCTCCATCTATTACCCAGCAGTAAGACTTCCTCAGGGTTCTCGCCCGCTATCTCCATTACTTTGCTGTAGGATATCCTGCCTGTTTTGGAAGCATAGGCTAAGACTGCCGCTAAAACGGCGACAAGCTCAGCGTTCTTAAGTAATTCGCCTAAAGCCTTCTCCAGATTACTCATCGATTGCCCCTTATATGAAAGTGACTAGCTGAGCATTGCTAAATATTCGTCAGCGTACTTGCCATTCTTGGCTTCTTCAAATAGCCTAGTGAAGACCATATTTATTGGTGAAGGTAACCTCATCCAACTCTTTCCTTCCCTTCTCAGGTGTTTCTGCAGGATGACCAATAGAAACAACCGATATTAGCCATTCCTCGTCAGGGATTCCCAATACCCGTGAGGCCTTCCTAGCCCACTCAGTGCCACGTACACTAATCCAGCATGTGCCTAGACCTAATGTATGTGCCGCCAGTAACATATTCTGGATGGCGGCTGCCCCTTCCTGCTCTGGATGTTTTGATGATTTTGGATTGACCACAACCGCAATCCCTTGTGGTGCTTGAGCAAGGAACTTCCCGGTGGGAATTACATCGGCTAGTTCTTTCCGTATCTGGTCATCATTGAGAACTATGAACTTCCAGGGCTGGCTGTTACCCCTTGACGGTGCCCATCTGCCAGCTTCCAATATCTGAGTTACTTGCTCTTCTGAGACGGGTTCTGACGTGTACTTCCTAATACTTCGCCTATCCTTAATTGCTTGTAGAACATCCATTCTAATACCTCCTTAGAAAGATTGCATTATAGTTATTAGATGCCATCAAACCATCCATGGTAATACCTCCTGAGATATTCGTCATGGGGATAAGTTCTAGCTACATCCTCCTCCCCGAAGCTATATTTGTAGTTACTGCAATAATCAATGAGCAGTTTATGTGCCCAATTCAATCTCTTCATTATTTCCCCGGTCTCCTCGCCGGCAGCGCCGCTATGCTTGTCAGGGTGATGACGATGGGCCAGCGTTTTGTAGGCTCTTTTTATCTCCTTCAGTGTTGCTGCCTCACTCAACCCGAGTAGCTTTCGCGCCTCATCTATTTCTAAGAAATTAGCCATGGCTTCTGCCTCCTCCAAAGCTCATTTCTAATTCCGCCAGTTTTTCCTCGGTGCCGGTGGCAATTAATCGGTCTCCGGCCTCAATATTTTTGTTATCCGGGGAATTAGCCAAAAGCTGATTACTCTTCTTCCTTAAAGTCAACCGCTGCCGGGTGCAGGGCTACCATCGCCATGCGGCGAGCACCGATACTGTGAGGAGATACGACGCGGTTGGCACCAGCCCTCTTTAGTTTAACCTCGACACCAGGAGAGCAGGTGCGAGCGGTAATAAACAGGTCAGAGCATAGCCCCCGAGCCGAGAGGGTGATATAGGTATTATCAACATCACTGCCAACCGCAGCTACCAGGCCGCGAGCCGACTCAATCCTCGCTTCCTTCAGCACCTCGTCGTTGGTGGCGTCGCCTTGTAAATACAGGTAGCCATCCTCCCCAGCCCTAGCCGCGCTCTCTTGACTATTCTCAATAACAACAAAAGGTATTCCTTCGTCATTAAAGGTATGAGCTATCTCCTGCCCCATTCTGCCGTAGCCACAAAGAATAAAGTGCTCCTTCAGCTTGGCTATCTCTGTTTTCATCCGACGCCTCCTTAGAGTAATACCGAATTGACCTTCCAATAGGTACTGGATAAGCAGACTTAAAGTATATAGCACACCACCAACGCCGCCGATCATCAAGACGACGCTGAAAACTTTTCCGCCTTGGCTCAAGGTGTGAACTTCCCCATAGCCTACCGTAGTTATAGTTAGGATGGTCATATAGAGTGCATCGATAAATGACCAGCGCTCAATTACCATATAACCAGTAATGCCACTGCTGATAATGATAACCAGAACATATAATGCCGGTAGTACCCTTCGCGGCAAGCTCATCATTTGACTTCATCCAAAAGCAGGTTCCTCAATCGGTTTAGCGTAATCCTATATGGTTCTATTGGGATGCCCATCCAGTCGGAGAATTCCAGGATTTTCTCAGGCTCACTTTCCATGACCTTGTCGTAATAGCCTATCGCGTCAAGCATGACGGCTCCGCCGGTGTGCTTTGGGAAATTCTCGTTCGCCAGACCTTTGTCCCAATCTTTATATACGTAGTGGCGGTATTTCATCCACCCAGGCGTGAGCCAGTAAATATCCTGCCCCTGGCTTATCCGCTCCCTCTCCTCCTCGCTGGCCAGCATATCAATACAATGAGAGGCTTTGATTCTGGAAATTCTGATTCCGGATTCCCCTTGCTCCTGAATTATGGTGTCGATTTTGCGATAGAGGTCATCAACATTAACGTAGCAGAACTTACCGCCATAGACTATGATGATGTTCGAAGCGTATTTCTTAGCTGTTCCTATCTGCCTGATAAGCTGGCTCTCAAGCTCACGGGGTACTTCGTGGAGACCGGGCTTGGTGTATAGGATTTTACTAGCATTCAAAAAGCCGCTGTTTCTAAGATAGTTCAACTCCATATTGAGAGTGCCGCAGGCAACAATGGCATAATCCTGGAATGAGACGCGTTTCAAATCCTCCATCAGCTGCCTCCTGACCCAACTTTATCTATCAACCGGTGTAAGGGAGCGGCAATCTGGTCTTCCTGCACATGTGGCGAGTAGCAGCTATCAATCTGTACCAGTTTCGCCAGGGGCATGCGACACGCTATAGCCACTGCCAGCTTATCTACCGTACCCGACACTATTTCCTCGGAGATTATTTGCGCCCCAACAAGAGTCTTCGTCTTTACATCAGCGATAAGCTTATAGTGCGCCGGCCTGCCGTTAAACCTTTCCCTGAGCCTAGGCGTATCCAAGGCAACTGAGACTGTTTCCAGCCCTTTTTCTCGCGCTGCCCTCTCCGTGAAGCCAGCTGCTCCAATTTGATGGCCGAATATCTTGGTGATGAATGGCATCACCGTGCCTTCATAGGTGAGTTTATTATCCAAGACCGTATTTCTGCCCGCTATATAGCCAGTACGGATGGCATTGGCAGCTAGCTGATGTCGCCTTTTCGAGCCGGTGACAATATCCCAGTTTTCCATGCAATCCCCTATGGCATAGATGTCAGGGTCGTTGGTCTGTAGGAACTGATTTACCGCTATAGCACCTGTTTCGCCAATCTCGAGCCCGGCTTTTTGAGCCAGTTCTACATTGGGTTTGGCGCCAGTGGCGAAGAAAACGAAGTCCGCGTCCACTTCCCGCTCAGAGAGGGTCACATGCTTCTTGCCTTTGTCGCTGGTTATGCTCTCTATCTCGGCTGGCAGTATCAGCTCTACCTCATTCTTTGTCAGTACATCTTTGACTCTTTCCGCCATATCCTCATCCAGATATGACCTCAGGATTCCCCGTCTCACCAGCAGGTAGACTCTGCTGTAGCCTCTTGCTTTGAGGGCGGCGGCTATCTCCAGCCCGATAAATCCCCCGCCGACAACAGCTGCTTTGGTAGACTGGGCGACAGCACTACTCAGAGCCAAGCCGTCAGCCACATCGGTGCTCAGTGAAAACTCATTTTTGCCATCCAATCCCGGGAAATCAGGAATGACCGGGGTGGCACCCAGAGCCAGAATCAGCTTGTCGTAGCTGTATTTTTTGCCATCAGCAATAAGATACTTCTCCTGTTTAACAATATCAGCGACCTCGGTGTTCAGATGCAGGCCTATATTTCTCTTCTCCCAGAATGAGTTCTGCCGGAAGCCGCGGACAAGCTCATTCCAGGTGGCGATTGATCCCCCGATTACCAGGGGCATCTCGCAGGGTGGGATACCAAGCTCGGCTCTTCGACTGAAGGCATCAATTTGCGCATCGCTGGCGAGGCGCCGAACCTGATTGGCTACCGTTGAGCCACCGTCGCCAGTTCCAATAATGCATACTTTCATTTTACCTCCTGTCATTAGCCTGTCTCTGGCAAATGATAGTCTTTTTCTCCAGCATATATCGGCGCCTCAAGCCAGTTCTCTGTGGGCACAAAGGGACAGTTATAAGCCTCACTGTAGGCACACCAGGGGTTATAGGCTTGATTGAAATCCAGAATCCACTTCTCTCCTTGAGTACGGTCCCTACCTGGCTCAAGGTCTAGGTAGCGTCCAGCCCCATAGGTCTCCTTGCCGGACGTTGCGTCCTTAAAAGGAACAAACAGCATCTCTTCTTCATGGCTGCGCTTGTAAGCCTGAAGACTTTGTTCCTTTCCAGCTATCTTGAATCGAAATTCACCCCAGCGAAGGAAATCTTGCTCATTGCCTTTGGTGTAGGCTATTCTTACTGCCTGCTTTTCAGGATGCTCAAAAAGCTCAATCTCGAATCTGTAGCTTGGGTCAGGAGGGTAATATTCCAGGCCTTTAAACCGAGGTCTATCTTGAGGTGTTATTGGTGATTGCCAATCTTGGGTAAAGAAAGCATCCTTCTCTTTGCGTGCTCTCTCCAGATTGGCTTTCCATTCCGAGAGTGACATAGCCGCTACGCCTCCTCACCTAGTCGAGTCTATGTATTAATTCCCTTACTCCGTCCTCTATCGGGTCTCTTCCGACGGCAGGCGAATAAGGGGTTTCGAGCAAGGCCAACCTGTGCAGCGGTACTTTCTCAGATATAGCCAGAGATAACTCATTGAGGGTACCCCTTATTATTTCCTCCGAGATAACCTGCGCCCCGACTAACGTCCCAGTTCGGCGGTCAGCAATAAGCTTGTGGTGTAAAATCTTGCCTCCTAAATGGGGGCGTGAGGTATGACTAGCAACCATAGCGGAGACGACATCTAAACCCTTCTCGCGGGCAAGTCTCTCGGTAAAACCCGCAGCACCTATCTGATTACCGAAGATTTCGATGACAAAGGTCATGAGTGTGCCTTCATAGGGAATGGAATTACCTACAACCAGGTTTCTGGCTGCTACATCTCCAGTTCTGCCTGCAGTGGTAACCATCAGACGGCGGGTCTTTGAACCAGTGATTATATCCCAGTTCTCCAAGCAATCACCGGCGGCATAGATATCAGGGTCGCTGGTCTGCAAATACTGGTTCACCAGTATTCCTCCGGTCTCTCCTATTTCAATTCCCGCTTTCTGCGCCAACTCGACGTTAGGTCTGGCTCCGGTGGTCAGGAAGATAAGGTCTACTTCCAGTTCTCTGTCAGGGAGAATGACACGTTTCCTTCCCGACTCGCTTTTTACGCTGCCGATGCTGGCGGATAGGACTGGCTCAATTCCCTTCTCCTGCATCACCCTCTCAACCTTGCTGGCCATATCCTTGTCCAAGCCAGCCGGTAAAATATTCTCCATCATATCTAGGAGGTAGACCTTGTGATAGCCTGCGGAAATAAGAGCCAAAGTTATCTCTACCCCGATTGCACCTGCCCCAATAACAGCAGCACTGGTGTATCTTGAAATAACCTTCTCCAGGGCTCTGCCATCGGCAATATTCGTGCTGAGAGTAAATTCATTTTTACCATCCAGTCCGGGAATAGGAGGAATGGAGGGAATAGCTCCCGGGCTTAAGAGTAGCCTATCGTAGGGATAACTCTTACCCCCGGCGATAATGCGTTTTTCTTTTCTAAGAATATCAGTGACTTCGGTGCTCAAATGGACAGTTATGTTTCTCTTCTCAAAGAACTTGCCGGGATAAAAAATATCATCCCAGCCGGCGACTCCTCTAAGTACAAAGGGTGGTTCACAGGGTGCATAACCAATCTCGCTCTGGGTACTAAAAATGTCTATCTGGGCTTGTTTGTCTAGTTCTCGAATCCGTCCCGAGGCACTCCTGCCACCAGCGCCAGCTCCAATAATGCAGACTCTCATGTCTATCTATTTCCTTGTAATTCCACCAACACTCCGGACAGTTGCTCGTTGGCTTTCTCCATCTCTTTTGCTGCCTGTAGTGCTCTATTGTAAATGATAGGTTCGCTATCAGCATTTTCGGTCTTTTCGGCCCACTTGTTGAATCTCTCAGTATGCTTTTTGTTATGCTCAACCCAAGAGGTTAAAAACACTTTAAGCCTTCCCATTTCATCAGTCGGGAACCTCTTGAGAATATCTTCAACCATTGCCCGTATGGTTTGCTCAGGAACCGCGCCGAGGATTTCGTCAACCTTCTGGCCATCAGTAAAGAACATCTGCATGGGTATGCTCATAATCTGATATTTCGTTGCTGTGCGCTGGTTTTCATCCACATTAATCATGCAGAATTTAAATCTGCCTTCATACTCCTCGGAGAGTTTTTCGTATATCGGTATAACCATCTGGCAGGGACCACACCATGGCGCCCAGAAATCGACCTCTGTGGGAAGGTCTGACCCTAGAACCTCCTCCTCAAAATTTTGATCCGTGATTTCCACTATCTTGCTCATGTTGCCTCCTTATTGATTAATTATTAGCCTACAACTACATTAAGGGCATAGTACCCTTTCCTGAAGTTCAGAATGCTGCGCGTTTCGAGATCCTTGTTATCATTATTAAGCGTCTCGCAGACCTCCTTTTCCAGATGAAAGTTCGCATTTTTTATCTCGTCTCCAGTCTCAGGCTCCGCTAGGTTTGGCCAGACTGAAACGGAGAGAAAGGCGGATGGTTTCATGATTCTACAAATTTCACTTAATAACCTTCTCCTATCATCTGCCCGCGGGAAATAGAAAGAATGAAAGACATCAAACAAGAGAACTACGTCTACAGACTCATCAGTTAACTCAATTTCCAGTTCCCCCGATGTATCCATTCCTTCTATATTTTTCAAGCCCGCTGACTCAGCTTTTTGCATCAGTTCATCCAGGGCTTCCTTATCTTTATCTAAGGCATACACTCTTCCCTGCTCACCAACTATTCTGGCAGCCGGAATGGCATATGCCCCGGAGCCACAGCCAAAATCCAGTATAATTTGACCTCTCTTAATCCCTATTTGTTGCAAAATCTCAAGGGCCTGTGATTCCAGTTCCATTTCCTTGCTCTTGAACATATTTAAAGGCGGACATGGCGGCGGTGACACCGTCTCCGACCGTAGCGGCGATCTGGCGAGGTGAGTTCCTACGGATGTCGCCCGCAACGAAAATACCGGGAGCCGACGTAGCCATCGTTTCATCAGTAACGATGTAGCCGGCATCGTCCAGCTCAAGAATGTTGAAGAAGCTCCGGCTGTTTGGCATGAGCCCTACGGCAACGAAGACGCCATCAACCTTCAGGCTAGATTGTTGACCTGTTTTCACATGGCGTAGTTTAAGCTCCTCCAGTACTTTATCCCCCGAGACCTCTTCCACCACCGTGTCCCAGATGAACTCCAGCTTGGGGTGAGCAAATGCCCGCTCTTGGAGAGCCTTTCCTGCCCGGAGCTGGTCTCGTCGATGTATCACGTAGACTTTACTGGCATGCTGACTTAGCTCCAGAGCATCGGTGATGGCGGTATCACCCCCTCCTACCACCGCTACCTCACGGTTGCGGAAGAAGAAGCCATCGCAGGTAGCGCAGTAGGAAATACCGCGACCAGACAACCTTCCCTCGCCTGCAACTTCCAGCTTACGATACTCTGAACCAGCAGCGATGATTACGGCCGAAGCTTCAAGGCTATCTTCAGTGGTTGAGATACTATAATAGGGCTGCTCTTGGGAAATGCCTGTGACCTCAGCGGTTGCTACCTCCAACCCGTATCTGACTGCCTGCTGGTGCATGAGCGAACTCAGCTCTGAGCCAGCTATACCTTCAGGAAAGCCGGGGTAATTCTCTACCAGCGTGGCATTTACCATCTGGCCACCCGGCGCACCGCGCTCCAGCAATAAGCTCTTCAGTCCAGCCCGTGAGGCGTAGAGTCCAGCAGTAAGTCCAGCGGGACCACCCCCAATGATGATTACTTCATACCTAGCCATTGTCTGCCTCTTTTCATAATCTCCAAAGCTACAACCTCTTCCAGCCCATGTGCCCTTTCCCTAATCAACCGTATACTTTTTATTTGAGAACGCAGTCACCCACGCTGACTCCAAGGATCCCTGCCACCAGCGGGCATTTAGCCCTTAGCAGGAAGAAGATATTACCTGGCTCCCCCTTCCAGGGATTCATAGTTTCCCTGTCCCTTGGCAATGATGATGTCAGCCGAGCGATAAAGCCGCTGCAATTCTGCAGAGCACTGCGAGAGAATAGTAGACGGGGCGTCCGAACCATTGGAAACAACCTTGGCCACCCTGTCCATGCCAACCGCCAGGGCATCATCCACGGTAGCATCGTTTATGACCGGCTTCTCCCGAACCACGAAGTAGGTTTCCAGTTCCTTGACACGGTGGATTTCTTCAATGAGGAGGCGGTCAAAGACGATTTCTCCGGCATTGTCACCAAGATACAGGAGACTCCGGCAGTTTTTGAGATTGCTCCAGAACTGGTCATAATTATTGACCGCCAGCGGGAGAGAGTATGTCGTGGCTTCGTCTATAATAGTCTCGATACCGCCGTGCTCGAAGTTGGGGCCGAAGTCAAGAGAGTTAGCGAAGATAGCAAGTCTGCACGCCATAAATAACCTATCAGTTGACTGCTCTACTAGTTGCTCTAGCCGCGGCCAAAGTGCCAGCGCAGTACGATTGGCTTCAACCTTTGCCTGATGGAAGGGATCATTATTGCCAGTGATCTGGCTTATAAGCCGATAGCCACGCTGGGCAATCTCGGGCGGTTTCAAGCCCAGCGATAGCTCTGGGATCAGACCGGATACAGCATTGACCACCTGTCGTTGAACTTCCTCGTCATCGGTTGCTGCCCTAGCCGCCTTGAGAGCCTGACTCATAAGGCATGGTAAACAATCAATATAGGTCTTCATCTTTCATCCTTTTTAGCTTCGTCGATGCTACCCTTGTTATGGTCTATCTGGGCTAGACCCGAGTGCAACTTTCGGCACACAGCCCACAGCCAAGGCAAAGGTCTTTCCTCACCTGCAAGACCAAGTTACCCTTAAAAATCTCTCTCCCCCTTTCTCACTCATAATGCTACCTTTCAGTCAAAGGGAACGAGATAGATTCGGCCAGCCTCCTTATGTCCTCTAACCAGCTCGCAGTGTCTCAGGATGGCCAACTGCCTCTGGAGCTCTGCCTCGGTAAGTTCAAGGTTTTCAATTAGCTGCTCTCTGGTCGCCTTACCCTTTCCCCTGATGAATTCGTAGATTGCCTGCTGCAACTCAGTCAGTCCCTCGGTCCCCTTTAGCCCCAGGGTTTCTCTGGACCTCGTTGCAGAATAGACAGCCCATGGGTCGCAGGCTTTCGCCGGATATCGCATATCGATATAGCAGTCCTCGCACAGAGTCTCACCCAGATGCTGATAGCTATCATCCGCAGAGAGTTCACGACCGCAGTGGTCGCATTTCACTGCTATCACCTCCTCTTTAGCGTCTGAGCTCAATCGCTCCTCACCCGGATGTCATCTTATGTTCAACTTTGTGCAGAATGTCTGTACACTAGACATGATCGATACGTAACAAGCCATCAGGCTGATAACCCTAATATTAACCGCTTTACCCCTACTGTCCTGAGATTCATTTACTACCCTGTTTTTCCAACCAGAGCAACCTAGTCATAGATATCCGCTAAGGGCCTCTTAAATGGGTCAACGGCGCTGGGCATTTTGGTGAGTGGCTTAAAATGCTCATCGTATTCCGCTTCAGAAGTGCCAGGGTTAGCCCCCTTCGCGTTTCCCCTTGGCTTCTCCAAATGCCCCCGGTATTTCTTGCTGAAACACAGGTAGTAATGTCTGCCGCGGTAAAGGGGACATTCCCTGCATAATTTCCCCGAGAAGGGACATAGCATGTCTTCCTTGGCCATGAGCTACTGCCTCCAATCAAGTCGTAGTTACCTCTCGTTTGCCTGCCACTATTATCGTAAACCCAGCATCGGGGAAATAGCCTTCCCTAGGCTCCTCCACACTTTTGGCCTCTCCTGGCTTTTGAAAAAGTGTAGAGATGATCTTCTCGGTCAAAAAACCTGCTTGGACCATGAGTTTAACCACTTCATCTCCGCTGTAGAAGGTGGCGTATTTGTAGAAGCGGTGACCCTGCGCCTTCTTCACCAGATAAAACTGCCCCCAGGGACTTTCCTTCAGTACGAGTCCTAGCACTATTTTACCGCCCGGCATAAGGATGCGGTTGGCCTCCTTTAAAACGTCCAGAGGGGAGTCCAAGAAACACAATGTGACAATCGAAAAGACCGTGCCGAATGATCCCTCATCAAACAGCTCTTGTTCTCCCCCTCCTAGAAAAGCAGTTACACCCCTGCGCCTTGCCATCTCAAGGAGCTTGATTGAGGGGTCGATCCCGGTCTCTATTCCCAGAGCCTGGGCAAAGCGGCCGCTGCCAACACCTATCTCAAGCCATGGCTTTGGCAGGCTCGGCAGGAGCGACTTAAACGCCTTCACCTCAATGAGGAAGATTAGGCTTCCCTCTTTGTCAAACCAGGCATCATATTCTGTAGCCAGGTCATCAAAGGGAGACCACTCAGCGTTGTTCTGCCGTCTCTCTGTATTAGATTTTCGAGTTCGGTAACCGGTCGGCGACATATCTCCTCCTTGGTCAGGCTTTGTCAGCTTTGACACTCTCACTGAGCACTATC
>Ga0315537_1001331_pt1 | contig 19491 bp, 13 predicted proteins | sample SalMarSW160270MG_FD_203091 | JGI IMG/M metagenome (GOLD analysis project Ga0315537, IMG submission 203091) | Salt marsh sediment microbial communities from the Plum Island Ecosystem LTER, Massachusetts, United States - Salt Marsh Sediment SW1602-70 ...
AAATCAGCCAAATTATCGTTTCTCTGATTGGGCCAGTTTTTTCGTTTGACGCTTTCCCGGCCGTAAGCTCCGAGAAATACCCCTGTTACAACGATTTCCTTATGTCCGGCTTCTACAAGCGTCTGCGCCTCCTGAAGAACGGCATTATCCGGTTTACTGTGAACAAACGGACGAGTTTTGGGTACAATACAATAGCTGCAGTACCCATCGCAGCCATCCTGGATTTTTAGAAAGGCTCTGGTATGGTCTTTGAAGGAAGTTATTGGCGGTAACTTCCGATAATTCTTCGATTCATTTTTATACTTGATTTTTGAGTTGTTTTCTGCTTTAATTATAGTGTTAATGTATGGGCAGGATTGAGGACTTTGGGAGCCCAAAGCGGCAGCTTTGTTGCCAGCTATTTGGCTTAGCATGGCAGCAAGGTTGTCTCGATTGTTGATGAGATGAACATTGTTGCCGGTGTTATGTAATTCGCCGATTTGTACAGTTGGCAGACAACCACAGACAACTACAACAGCATCAAGGCTTAGCTTTTGGGCTTTTCGGATATATTGTCGGCTCTTGGCTGAGGCAGTGTGAGTTACACAGCAGGTATTGATAACAGCCAGATCGGGTTTTTTGGCTGGTTCGACTTTGTGGAGGCCGAGCTGTTCGAGCAGCTCTCGAATCTGCTGGCTTTCATATTGATTGACTTTGCAGCCAAGAGTATTTATGGAAAAAGTCTTCATAGTATGGTATAATCTATATTTGTTAGAACGGATTTACAAGGCTAATTGAAAAACCAAGCGGGAGGTTTGTTATGGCTGAAGAAACCGGTACGGTTTGGGCAATCGATATAGGTAACAATTCCCTGAAGGCATTGTACCTGAGCACAGAGCGTGGTGTTGTCGAGGTAATCGGCTTCGACAATATCCGGCACGGCAAGATTCTTAGCGGAGACGGCGTGACAGATGCTGAGAGAGACGAGCTTGTTGCATTAAGCTTGCGCAAGTTTGTCAATAAATACGATTTGAGCATGGACGAGATAATAATTTCTGTGCCGAGCCAGAATAGTTTTGCGCGGTTTGTGAACTTGCCGCCTGTCGAGGCGAAGCGTATTCCTGAAATGGTCAAGTTCGAGGCTGTCCAGCAGATTCCTTTTGGCATTAACGATGTGCAGTGGGACTGGCAGCTGATGACGGAGGAAGGCAGTCCTGAAATCAAGGTGGGCATTTTCGCGATTAAAAATGAAGTGGTGGACTCGGCATTAGAGCATTTAAACAGAGAAGATGTGCAGGTTGGCTACGTACAGATGTCACCTATGGCTCTGTACAACTATTTGGTGCACGACCGTCCTGATTTGGTCACTTCCGACAACAAAGCTGTAGTTGTTCTTAACATAGGTGCGGACAATACCGATTTGGTTGTCTGCACAAAATCAGCGGTCTGGCAGAGATGTATTCTGATAGGAGGTAATGCCTTTACCAGGGCGATATCAGATGCATTCAGACTTAATTTTGAAAAAGCTGAGAAGCTCAAACGTACGGCTCCTGTGAGCAAATATGCCCGGCAGATATTACAGGCGATGAGGCCGGTTTTTACGGATTTGGGTTCTGAAATGCAGCGGTCGTTAGGCTTTTACAATAACTCGAATCCCGATACTAAAATCGTGAAGATTATCGCCTTAGGTGGCGGAACAAAGCTGCGAGGTCTGCTCAAATATCTACAGCAGACACTGCAGATACCGGTGGAAAGGCCGGATTCGTTCAAGAGGCTTGCGATAGGTCCGGGTGTCTCACCGGCGAAATTCCACGAGAATGTCTGCGATTTTGGTATTGTCTATGGTCTTGCTTTGCAGGGCCTGGGTCTGGCCAGGATAGAAAGCAATCTGCTGCCTCGGAATATTGCCCGGTCAATGGCCTGGGCCAGCAAAGGCAAGTATTTTATCGCCGCGGCGTGTATACTGCTTGCGGTTTCACTTTTGTGCTTTGCGAAAACCGGACTGGACGGGATGAATTACAACAAGAACAGTCCGGTCCGACAAAGAATTGGGGGCATTCTTAGTACTGTCGAGGATGCCAAAAAGAGACTCGAAGAAGAAAAGCGTAAAGGTTCCGAGTCTGAAGCGATAATATTAAAGGAGCTTGAACTTTTCAAATATCGTGAAATGATTCCGTATCTTCATGAGGTTATCATCTCAGCTTTGCCGAATGAGAAGAACAATCCCAAACAAGCCAAGCTCTATAAGGCTTTTGCCGAGGGTGACGTGGAAGGGATTTTGGAGATACCTCGCAAGGCCCGAGAGCAGATATTTATAACGAATATGTCAGCTTTCTTTACAAGTGACCTTGCCGCAGCCCAGTTTGGCGGGGCGGATTTGTGGCGGAGGACCCGCGGCACTCCCGGAGGAGCCGAAGGTGAAGGGTATGATATGATGGGGGAAGAGTACGAGTATGAAATGATGATGGAAATGGAGAGGATGGGGGGACAGTATTATCCGGGTGGGATGTACGGCATGGGGAACGCTACTGAAGAGAAGAAGCCGGGCTTTGTGGTAACCGTAGCCGGTTACAGTCCGTATGGAAAGACCAAAAATGACCTGCACAAATTGATAGATCCTTCCGGCGTCGAGAACAAGCAGGATGAATGGGGGTTTGTTACCCGCTTATTGCACCTTGACGAATTTGTTGCTGACGGCAACAGCCCCTTCGAGGTGTATGAGAAGACCGACCCAAACCAATTCAAGCTGGAAATAGAGGAAGTAAGCTGGGAAGTTGAGATGCCTGCGGGGATAGGTATCAGGGATGTTAGATACAAGCCAACACCACCCGGGTCCACGCAGGAGGAAGAAGCAGAGTGGGTTTTGATTGACCCGATGACAAAGGAAGTAATTAGTAAAATCGCTGAGTGGGACGCGAACGGAAGACCAAAGCTTGACAAGGGCTTGCCTGTTCAGACAGTCAATGACCGTTGGTTCGTATTAAACGTTAAATTTGTCTGGGTAGATGCGCCTAAGGCCGTCAAGGCTGTTGCTCCTACGTTTCCGGGGATGCCGGGGATGATGGGGCGGCCAGGTATGGTCAGTCCGGCTGCGCCGAAGAGTCCCCCTTCAGGTGGCAGAAGAAACTTGACAACTGAAATAGAATAATTTTGTGAGCTAAAAAATGAATTTACCGAGTTTCAAAGATATTTTACAGAAGTTAAGCGTTTTTAAGAATAACTTATGGCTGTTGATGACGGTTATTATAGGGCTGATTGCTGTGCTACTTTTTATCCCTACGCTGCTTATAGGCCGTAAACTCACGGATGAGATACAAACAAAAAGCGTTTCGATTGGTAAAAGAGTGCAGAGCGAGATCGAAAATGCTGTTTCCAGTGAGGGATGGAGACAAGAGCAGGAGCGTCAGAAAGAACATGCCAAAGATGCCAACGAGATAGCACTTTTAGCGATGCAAAACACTCAGAGGGAATTATTAAGCTATGATATATTTCTTGACCCTAACATTTCCTCTACGCTGGTTTTTCAGGAATTTGGCCAGCGGTATCGCAAAGCAATAGACGAGCTGATTATCCGAGCAAATGCGGGTGATTGTCCTACAGAAGCCGAGATAGAGAGAGGTCTGGAGGACTCAGCAGTAAATTCCCGCTTGAGGCGGGGACGCTCTTCGATGTATGGACGTTCTGCGATGTCGGGAAGTTCTCCGATGTCGGGACGTTCTGGTATGTCGGGACGTTCTGGGATGCTGGGACGTTCTGGGATGCCTGGACGTTCCGGGATGCCTGGACGTTCCGGGATGATGGGACCTTATTCGATGGGAGGTACAAGAGCATCATCGCGGGGGATTTTGGGTCGGTCGATGATGATGGGCGAACTTGAGCTAATGATAATTGATGAGATTTGCCGAGAGAGGGCGAAGTCTGTATCCGTTTATGTTAATCCGATTGATTTAAGTGGATACGAATTCTGGGCGGATTATAAACTTGCGGTTGACCCGAATAAGGCCGTCCAGGATTGCTGGTATTTCCAGTTGGCTTACTGGGTCTTCGAAGATATTTTCGATACTATAGGTGCTGTGAATTCGGGGTATGACAGCGTTCTGACAGCGCCTGTCAAACAGCTTATGCGGACAAGTTTTACTATGGGCCTGAGGAGGCCCGGGGCAGCGGGCTCTGTGTTTACGGGACGCAGGCGGCGTAAGTCGGGAACAGACAGAGACGATGCTGATAAGCCCGTTTACGTTCTTACTAAAGACGATGCTCTGACAGAATCCTGCACGGGAAGAGTTTCCAATGATGCTAATAATATTGATGTTATACATTTTAATGTTACCTTTGTGCTCAACATAAAATCTATTTTGCCGTTTATAAAGGAGCTTTGCAGTGCCAAGGAGCATAAATTCAGGGGGTTCACCGGCAATGAGCCGGAGCAGACTTTCAAGCATAATCAGATAACGGTTTTAGAGACTAAGTTCAGGTCGGTCGAAGAGGATCCTTACAGTCTTTACGATTATGGCCAAGATGTTGTGGTAGAATTGGATTTAATTTGCGAATATATCTTCAACAGGAAAGGCTATGAGGAAATAAAACCGGAAATTGTTAAGAAAGCGCTAAAGGCAGAAGAACAAACTGCAGTCCGGTAAAACAGTCAGAAAAACATGAAACGGGGTTTGCCCCTTCACTTCGTTCGAGGGCATGGATATGATTAAAATAGGCAGCTTTTTCGAAGAAAATGTAGAGAAGATGGTTTTGGTAATCGTTGGGCTTGTGTGTGTGTGGCTTTTGATTACGCGTGTTATTTTCAGCCCCAACGAGGTTGCATACGGCGATGGGAAATACAGCCCAGGTTCAGTCGATGACCAGGTGTACGAAGAGGCTGTGCTTTTGAGGGATAAGATTAACACCCCTCCCACGGACCCGGAGCCCTATCAGTCGAAACTTTCTGAGTTTGTTGCTCTGCTTGATTCGTCCATAAGTGATATTGACGTTAACCTATGGCCACAGGTACCATATGCGGTTGATGGGGCGATATCAGGAACAGGAGGGGGCCAATATCGTCTTCCTCGTATTGGTGAGGTCAACGATGTGGCGGTCGAGCACATCAGAGCAGTGGCTTATGTGCCTACTGTTGCTGTCACTGCAGAAGCACCTTATGATAAAGCTCCGCATGAGCCGAATGATATCGACCTTGTAACTGTGGAAGCCAAGTTTGATATTGAGGGGTTATACGAGAGATTTGGACACAGTTTTGTCGATGATGTGGCCGAACAGTGGGCTGACCCGTGCCTTGCGAAGCCGATTTTTGCTGCTGTGCAGTTGCAACGGCAGGAACTGGTCGAGGATGGTAGCTGGGGTGACTGGCAGGTTGTTCCCCGCAGCAAGATTGACCACTATGGGAAATTGTTCGAAATTGGAGAAGATGCCAGCGGTTTGCCAGCAGGCAGGTTAAAAGTGTGGAAGCTTCAGTTTGACGACCCGCAACTGCAAATAGACCTGTTGCAGCCGGAGGCTTATCAAATTGCATCAGCGAAAGAGGAGTGGTATCCTCCCTTGATACATAGAAAGTTCCTTGATATGCAGAGGAGAGAGGACAGTGAGGAAAGGCGAAAAGAAAGGGAAGAGGAGCAGAAGAGCAACGAAAGCACAGACTCGAGGCGTGCCAGAAGAACCCCTACGAGGTCAGGCTCTAGTCCGACTGGAAGGGCCGGGGGTGGACTTTACTCTGGAGGAAGGGGTAGTACGGATAGTCTTTATGGGGGCGTGGGCGCAGGCACAACACGTAGAAGAAGCGGTGATAGAAGGCGTTCGACCGACGATGCTCTGGGCGGTCTGAGCCCGGGCCTTCGTTCGACTGATAGACGTTCAAGAGGTTCAAGAGGCACAAGAGGCACAACGGATATAGGTGGATACGAAGACTATATGATGCCGGGTCTGCCTGGAGACAGACTAACTCGGAGGGGGCCATCGATGAATGACGTTTATGATGAATTTGACAAGATTCGGCTTACCTGGAGAACGCCTTTGGAGAAGATGCGTGAGCCTTTGGTGTTCTGGGCGCACGATGATACTGTTGAGCCGAGAAAGAGCTACCGATACAGAATTCGGTTGGGTGTACTTAATCCAGTGGCGGGGACGAATCAGTTAAGCGAGCAGGACATATCGCGGAAGAACGAAGTTGTTTTATGGAGTGAGTTTTCCGATATTACAGAGCCGGTAGAGATTCCTGGAAGGTTGCTCTTCTTCGCGAAGAATATGCGTGAAGCGGCCAAGGTTGTTACAGTTCAGGTCTCCAAATATGTGATGGGGTATTGGCGGAGTGAAGATTTTACGGTAAGCCAGGGAGAAGTTATAGGTGGTGTTGTTGAGAACGAGGCTGCAAGGCCCGAAATTGGCAGAGGTAGCAGAGGTATCAGAGATAGCAGAGGTACCAGAGATAGCAGAGGTACCAGAGATAGCAGATTAGATATGCTAATCAGTCCTGTTGCCAGGCCCGAAGACGAAGCTGTGGAACCTGAGACGATTGATTTTAGTACCGGAGCTGTTATGGTTGATGCTGTGGCGGTGAACGACTGGTCGGGCGACAAAAATCTGAGCACCAGGCGTTATTATGATATGCTTTACAGTTTTGATGGGACCAGTATCGAGCACATGCCTGTCAGAACAGCATACTGGGCGACAGATTTGCAGAAGTGGTATAGTGATATTATGAGAATGCAAAGAGAGAAGCCGGAGCCTTTGAAATCCTGGGGTACAGGTGGGAGCAGACGTCGTACGAGAGATACTGAGTATCAGGATTATGGCGATGAGTATTACATGGAAGAGATGATGATGGAGGGTATGGGAGGACGATCACCTTATTAGTTTTTGGTTTCGATACTTGCGAGGAAATATGACTCTTATAAGATGCTTTATTTTTCTTGCGTGTGCCTTTGGCAGTGCTTACGGGGAAGATGTCATTACAAGCCCTTATGTAAAATGGAAGAACGGTCCGTCGCACAGTGCCGATTTTTTTCCAATTGCGGTCTGGCTGCAAAATCCAAATGACGCGTGGAGGTACCAGAGGGCCGGTTTCAATACGTACGTGGGTCTCTGGAAAGGCCCAACGGAAAGCCAGCTTGTGGAATTGAAAAAGTTTGGTATGAAAGTCGTCTGCACCCAAAACCAGGTGGGTCTTAAACACGTAGATGATTCGACTATTATCGGCTGGATGCACGGGGACGAGCCGGACAACGCCCAATCTCTGGGAAGCGGCAAAGGCTACGGTCCGCCGGTTCCGCCACAAAAGATAATTGATAACTACCGTAGGGTCCGCCGTGCCGACCTTACGCGGCCGGTGCTTCTCAATCTCGGGCAGGGTGTGGCCTGGGACGGCTGGCACGGCCGTGGTGTTCGTACTAACCACCCTGAGGATTATCCCGAATACGTAAAGGGGTGCGACATTGCTTCATTTGACATCTATCCGGTCGTTCATAGTAAACCACAAGTGGCGGGGAAACTCTGGTACGTCGCAAGAGGTGTCGAGCGCCTGGTGAAATGGACTGAAGGGAAAAAAGTCGTATGGAACTGTATTGAATGCACGCGAATCAACAACCGAGAAACAAAAGCTACCCCACAGCAGGTCCGCTGCGAGGTATGGATGTCCATCATACACGGCTCGATGGGCTTAATTTATTTCGTCCACGAATGGCAGCCGAGGTTTAATGGATCGGCCCTTCTGAGCGATGGGAAAATGCTTTCGGCGGTTACTGAGATAAATCGGCAGATTAGTGAGCTTGCACCGGTGTTGAACAGCCCGACGGTCAAAGATGCTGTGTGCGTATTGTCAGAAAACGAAGATGTTCCTGTGGCGATTATGGCGAAGGAGCATGAAGGTGCGACATATCTTTTTGCGGTGGGGATGCGAAACGGCCAGACGAGTGCAAAATTCACTCTGCGGTCTCTGAAAGACCAGAGGACAGTGGAAGTTCTTGGCGAGAATCGAACAATCATGTCAGAGGACGGCGTCTTCGCAGACAATTTCGAGGCTTGGGACGTTCATCTTTACCGGATTGGGGGCAAGAACGCTCTAACCAAAGATTAGAGTGCCTAAAGTTAAAAGTGCCTAAAATGTTCATAGCCATCGTTTAAGGTTGTCGATGCTCGTCCCGCCCGTCGAAGACGGGACGGGGCTCGTATCGATGCTTGTCACAGAAACTTGAAACTCGCTTCTACTCGAGCATCCAGCGTCGAGCTTCCAGTCCGATACCAGCTTCGACACCGACAAACAAGCTTCTACAACTGGGCAATTTTAGCTCACTTTAGGCACTTTAGCTCACCGGGTTCAGCCAGAGTTAACTACGACTGCCGTTTGCAGAAATAAAAAGTTGCAATTCTTATCAGCTTACCTTAGAATTCGGGCTGATAGTTTACTTTTTTGAAAGGAATCTAAAAAATGAAATACGACATAGCTGCTTTGTCACTGGCGGCGGAGGGTAAAAAACGTATTCTCTGGGCGGATAACGATATGCCGGTTCTGGCGGCGATACGCAGGCGATTTGCAAAGAGCAAGCCCCTAAAGGGCAAAAACGTTTCTGCTTGTTTGCACATCACCGCTGAGACGGCTAATCTGGCAAGGACGCTGAAGGTCGGCGGAGCGAATGTTGTTCTTTGCGCATCTAATCCGCTGAGCACCCAGGACGATGTGGCTGCTTCGTTAGTGAAGGATTTTAAGATAGCGGTCTTTGCTGTCTGCGGCGAAAATCGCAGCACCTACTACAAACATATCAACGCGGCAATTGACCATAAACCCGTTATTACGCTTGACGACGGTGCTGATTTGGTAAACGAATTACACACTCGCAGAAAAAAAGATGCTCCCCGGATTATTGCGAGTATGGAAGAGACCACTACGGGAGTTATTCGTCTGCGGGCTTTGGCGAATGAAGGCAAGTTAAAGTTTCCGGTCATTGCGGTAAATGACGCTGCGACCAAACACCTGTTCGATAATCGCTACGGCACCGGACAATCAACGGTTGATGGTATAATTCGCGCTACAGATTTTCTGATGGCAGGTAAAAAAGTTGTTGTGGCAGGATACGGCTGGTGCGGGCGAGGCCTTGCTATGCGAGCCAGGGGGATGGGGTCAATTGTTATTGTTACAGAAGTTGATGCGGTCAAGGCCCTTGAAGCGGCTATGGACGGATTTGAAGTTATGCCGATGGCGAAGGCGGCGAAAGCCGGTGAGCTGTTCGTAACGCTTACGGGCAATAAAAATGTTATACGGGCTGAGCACTTCCGTGCGATGAAGGACAGAGCGGTTGTCGCGAACAGCGGACATTTCAACGTTGAGATAGATATACCGGCCCTGAAACGGCTCAGCAAGAAGGTAAACCGTAATGTGCGTCACTGCGTTGACGAATATATCCTGAAAAATAACAAGCGGATTTATCTTCTGGCTGAGGGACGTTTAATTAACCTTGCAGCCGCTGAGGGTCATCCTGCAAGCGTGATGGATATGAGCTTTGCAACACAGGCGTTGCAGTGTGAATATGTAGTAAAAAAACAAGGCAAGCTTTCTGTTGCGGTTCACGATGTCCCGATGGAGATAGAGCGGCAGGTAAGCAAGCTCAAACTAAAGTCAATGTCGATTAGTATAGACAAACTTACAGCCGAGCAGGTTGTTTACCTTGCCAGCAGCGGTGAAGGGACGTAAAATCAACCATTTACTATTTACTATTGACTATTGAAAAGAAAATCGGCACTCTAATTCAATAGAAGATAATCAATAGTCAATAGTCAATAGGTAGGCCTATGAATAGTAAAGAGACAGAGAAGGCGCCGATAGTGGTCTCGAAGTCTTTTATGGCTGTTGGCCCCACGCTGCACTACAGCCATAAGAATGTTCAGAGGTGCTGGTTTCTTGCTGTTGCGGCCTTTGTCGTAAGCTGTTTTTTCTGGTCGAAGATAGCAACCGACTCATTCTGGTCGTTCGACATTCAGACGGCAATAAGACCGGAGTCCTGGCATTTGGGCCAGACAATCATAAGCGGAGTTAGCATATTCGAGTATCCCTGGCAGATTGTTGTTTTAGGGCTGCTTATGGGTATTTTGTCAATTGTTCCGGTGTTGATATCGCAACTGATGAGCTTCAGTTATAGTTTTGTTTTTATATTGTCGGTGTTTTTTTTGGCCAATATGCCGGGTTTCGCGGTTTGTCTATTGGTAAGCTGTATTGCGGTGGCGTGTCGGCCTCTTCGTTTTCGCTCGCGTTTTGTTGCGATAGCGTTATGCACGGCGCCCCAGCTTCTTTACTGGGGATACTTCGGCGGTACCAGGGGGGTAGAACCTATTAAATGGGGCTTTTCTTTTTCACCCTGGATCTGTGCCTGGCTCGATGGTTTGACTATAGCGGGATTTGTTCTGGGCATAGGCCATTTTACGCGTTATCGCCCGGGTCTGGTCTGGATTTTCACTTCCATTACACTTTTGTTGGCTGTTGTTGTGTTTGAAGTAACAATCGGCTTCGATGAATTAGACTATCAGCTTTATGTGGCCAAGAATAATCCGGAGCACGTTAGCGAATTTCACGACCACAGTATCACAGAAGCGCTGGACAAAACAACGAGAGACCCTATTAAGAGGAAATACCTCGAAGGTTTCTTTTACCCTGCCGACAATATAGCGCTGCGTGCAGAGCTGAAAAGAGAAATCCAGATTAAGTTAAGTTACGACCTTTGGCCAAGCTGGTTTATAGTGCCGCAGGAATTGGAGTATCAGGCGAAAAGACAATGGCTTTTCGGGCAGTACGATTTGTTTATAAGCGAACGTTCCAACAGCCGTCGGATGCCGATAGCGCTTTACTGCAAAGCGCTTCTGAGCGAATACAGCCCGGATATCAATGTGCTTGGGCAAAACGAAATATTACATTTTTACAGCGATTATCCATACGAAAGGTCACGTGAGATATGGTATCGGCTGTACAGTGAGTTTGGCGAGAGTCCGGAATCAATAGAGGCACGATGGCGGATCGCAAAACATTGGGCCGGTCAGGGTAAATTTGAGCTGGCTGAGGAGCTTCTTAGCCAGGCCGAAACGATGCTGGCGGCTGAGCGGTCAAAACTGCTTGAAAAAGAACAAACCTCAGACGAGTCATTGTTCGGTCTGTTTCGTCTTCCGGCTGACTCGGTTATGACAGTACCGAAGCTAAACGAGCTGCAAAGAAGATTAGGTCAATTGCGAACCTTTATAGGGCCTGAAAATCGAACGGATGAGGCAGGAGCAATTGAACGTTTGGCCGAGTTTGTTATGCTAAATCCGCACGCCTCCGATTATGCCCAGCGTATTGAGGGATTGCTGGGCCAAATAGAAGATAAAGACCGGCTTCGTGATAACATCCTTTTGGCCCAGGCAAAACTTGTTGCCGACGAGCAGCTCCGGGCTGAGAAATTAAGCGAGCTGCATAAGAATTTCGGCAAGACCGATGGCGGGATGTCAGCATTGTACGAATTAGGGCTTTTGAAGATTGGTTTGTATCAGGGCCAGTCAAATTCAGAGCTGAAGAAAAAATATTTAGCGGATGCCAGAGCAACTCTGGAGAGCTTTCTCAATTTGTATCCGAACAGTTTTTGTGCCGAGCAAGTCAAAAAGAATCTGGATGGCCTGCCGAGTAATTGATGCTTTTTTAGGCGGTCTTTTCGGATTATTGACCCTCAAACATCAGTAATCAGCCCTCCATGTTGCGCCAAATTATTTCTTGCGGGAGGCTCTAATTTGTGCGATAATTAACATTAAGCCAAAGTGCTTTTGAACAAATCATCTCAGCGGTTCTTATATATTTGAAGGGAGTCGAAAATGAAACCGGAAGTCATATCCTCAACGTTAAAAAAGATGGTAAATCACAAACACCTCAGAAAACTGCTGGCAAAAAAAATCGATGATTACGTCTATAAGATTGTTGTTGAAGATGACTCAGAAGACTTGCTTGAAGTGCGGATAAAAAGATACCAGTTCTTATCGGCGATGCTGCGATGTGTGAACAGAAATATAAGTAAAGGCCACGTATCCGGTGAAATTATAGAGAAAATTGTCGAAGTGCTCGTTCAAAACAACCTCATTCGTGAAGAACAAAGTTATAATCAGGCTGTAGATAAATATGAAAAAAAATACGGGGAGTTGCCACCAACCTTTATTGTTTTCTCTCCTACACAAAAATGTAATCTCAGGTGCATCGGCTGTTACGCAGCTTCCGGAACAGATACTCCCACCACAGTGCCCTATCCATTTGTAGATAGAGTAATCAGTGAGGTACATGACTTGTTTGGCGGCAGGTTCATAACTATCAGCGGCGGTGAACCATTTATCTATAAAAGTGAAGGTAAGACTCTGCTCGATATATATAAGAAATACAAGGACATGTTTTTCCTGGTATATACCAACGGCACGGTTATTAACGAAGAGGTTTCTGAAAAACTTGCGGAATCGGCAAACGTAACACCTGCGATTTCGGTTGAAGGCTTCGAGGAGGAAACCGACCAGAGAAGGGGCCCCGGCACATTCAAAAAAATCCTCAGCGCCTTCGAGCACCTGAGAGAAGCGGGTGTTCCTTTTGGTATTTCCGTAACGGCAACAAGCAAAAACATCGATGTATTGCTCGGCAATGAATTTTATGATTACTACTTTAAGAAACAAGGCGCCTGTTATATGTGGGAATTCCAAATGATGCCCATCGGCAGAGGCAAAGACGAGCTTGATTTGATGGTGAATCCTGAAAAGAGGCTTAAGTTATATAGAAAATGGGAAAAGCTGCTGAGCGAAAAGAGATACTGCCTGGCAGATTTTTGGAACAGCGGGGTGCTGGCCCGGGGCTGTATCGCCTACGGCAGAAGCGGCGGATACGCCTATGTTGACTGGCATGGGAACGTAACACCCTGCGCATTCATTCCTTACTACGTCGATAATATCTATGAGCTATATAAAAACGGTAAGACGTTAGCTGATGCGATGTTCTCTGATTTTATGAAAAACGGCCGAAAATGGCAGAGAGAATACGGCCTGGACGACTGGAAAAAGCCAAAGAACTGGCTGATGCCTTGCTCTATTAGAGACCATTACGAGATTTTCAGGAATTCAGTTCTGCCCAAAGAGGCAAAACCGGAAGACGAAAACGCAAAAGAAGCGCTGGAATCCGATGAATATTTTGAGGTGCTGAAAAACTACGATGAAAAACTTGAGACTTTGACGGGAAAAATCTGGGAAAATGAGTATTTGAACGTATAATAGCTGCCCGATAGAATATATGATTTGAAGTTCGAACCTTTTTAGCAGGGCCTTGGGGGTGTGTTCCCGAAGCCTTTTCTGGAGGGTTTTTCTGCTATGACATTAAATAGTTATAGTTCGCTTTGCGATGATTTTTACCTCGATATGTACATCAATACCGAATTGGAGCTGCCGACCGGGCGTGATACGATTCTGTCCTTTTTCGAGCGGATACAAAAACAATTTCCGTCTATGGGCCGTTTCTATCGGCGTGAGAATAATGAGTACTACCTTGAGGAAGACCGCAACCCCGGACAATACCGGTGGGTCAGTCTTGAAATAGACCGTATCGGCTCCGGCGTTGCCAACCCCTCTGACTTCGAGACGGCTTATTGCCAGGACAGATTAGTGCTCGAGCTTGTTCCCTATATGCTTGGAGTAAATCATCTCGATATCGATTCACTTGATGTTACTTTCGCTATGGATTTTGATTATGCCGGCAGTCACGATGAGGTTATCGCCGAGGCGTTGTTGGCCCAGAGCGCTTTTAACTGCCTTTTGGATTTGCCCGGGGCAAGGCCCATCGGTTTTTCACCTTCGCTGGTAATGGCATTGTCCGATGATGACCGTACACAGGGTCGAATCAGCATCGAGTCAAAAACGAGCGTCTATGAGCCTAAGAAAAAAGGACGGATTGCAGATGAGGCGATAAGTTTGTCTTTCACAGTCCGTCAGTACCCGAGGACCGACGAGAAATTCGAGACGCTAAAATCTTTTGATTATCAATGCCGATTGGCAGAAGAGCTAATGGCTGAACAAATAGTCCCGCACTTTGTTCAGCCTTTAACCGAGATAATCGCGCAAAAACGTTTAACATAGATTCCACAAAGGACCTTCGATGACTATCGAAGCACCATATAGTAAACACAGCAAAAACAACTTTATAATCAGTATTGTTCTTTTCCTTGCAATGGCAATTATTTTTGCTTATGACGGCTATTTGAGCAAATACGAGTGGTCACTTCGCCGCAGCTTCTATGAAAAACATGTCAAAGACGGCAAACCAGATTTTGATATGGTGTTCAATCAGAAGTCACCTTTTGTATTTGTCGGGCTTGCTGCTGTTACAACAGTCTGGTTTTGGGCCCGCAAGAACAAGAAAGTCCTCGCTGACGAAAATGAACTTATAATCAGCGACAAAGAAAGAATATCTTATGATTCCATACAACAAATAGATAAAACGCATTTTCGCCCGAGGACAAAACGTAAGTTTGTAGGGAACTCTAATGGGGAAGTCCAAGAAAAAAGCGGCCAACCAGAGGGTTACTTTATCATCACATATAAAAACAAAGATGGTAAGAAAGTTAATTACAAACTAAGTGACAGAAAGTACGATAATTTAGCGGCCATTTTAGAGCATTTGGTGGCAAAAATCAGTTGAGGACAAGGGCACAAAGAGCTTCTGCGTTGTGCATTTATGATTTAGCGGCACTTTAAAGGAACGGATACAAATGAATCGTTGCGTTGTGGGATTACAGTGGGGTGACGAAGGCAAAGGCAAAGTTGTCGATATCCTTGCCGAGCAGAGTGATATCGTTGTGCGATACAGCGGCGGTGCCAATGCCGGCCATACGGTTATTGTAGGCGACGATAGATTCGCTCTGCACCTCTTGCCCAGTGGTTCAATCAGACCCGGTACTATTTGTGTAATCGCAAATGGAGTGGTTCTCGACCCCGATGTCCTGATAGACGGAATTGAAAAACTCGGCGAAAAAGGCATTTCCTTAGATGGCCGGCTTTTTATTAGTGAAAATGTTCATGTCGTGCTGGATTATCACAAAAAAGAGGACCAGTTGCGCGAAGAATCTCTCGGAAAAAACAAACTCGGCACAACGATTCGTGGCATCGGGCCTTGCTATGCCGATAAGGTCGGCAGAAGCTACGCAGTTCGTATAGCTGACTTGAGAGACCTTAAAAAGCTCAAAGCCAAGCTTCAAACCATTGTGGAATACAAAAACAAAGTCTTTGGTGCAGTTTATGGCGCCGAGCCGATGAATGCTGATGAAATTTTCGAAAAGTGTAAATCTTATGCCGAGAAGCTCCTGTCTTTTCTAACAGATACGACCGAATATCTGCACAGAGCAATTGCGAACGGCAAATCCATCCTTTTTGAGGGCGCTCAAGGCTCGCTGCTGGACCTGGATCACGGCACTTTTCCATTTGTGACCAGCTCGAACTCAAGCTCGCTGGGCATGCCCGCCGGCTGTGGCGTGCCGGCCAAAGTGGTTGATAAATTTATTGGTATTGCCAAGGCATACACGACAAGAGTTGGTGCCGGCCCCTTCCCCACGGAGCAGGACAACGAGACAGGCCAATACATCCGTGACAAAGGGAACGAATACGGCACAACAACGGGGCGTCCGCGGCGATGCGGATGGTTCGATGCCGTAGCCGTATCGTACGCCGTAACTATCAGTGCTATAGATTTGGTAGCAATGATGCACCTGGATACGCTTAGCGGCCTGAAAGAATTAAAGATTTGCAGGGCATACAAAATCAATGGAACAGAGAAAACCTTCTTCCCGGCAAATATAGACAGACTATCACAGGCGAGTGCCGTTTACGAAACAGTCCCCGGATGGGATGAAGAGATAACCGGAGTAAACGATTTTCACGATTTGCCTACGAACGCCCAAAACTATATTTGCCGAATCGAAGAGCAGATAGGCAAACCAATCACAATCATTGGCGTGGGACCAAAACGAAGTCAGACAATATTCAGGTGATAGCAACTAAAAGCTGAAAACGAAAAATCATAATGCAAGATTCGAGAATTTTAAATTTTGGTTTATGGTCTTTCGGTTTTAGCTCTAAGTTTTTAGTTAATGAAGAAGCCCGAAGAGAAACTTAAGAAAACCGCCAAGCGCCTTGGTTTAAGGCCCGACCAGATGCCCCGTCATATTGCTATCATTATGGACGGCAACGGGCGCTGGGCAAAGAGAAAAGGTCTGCCGCGAGTAGAGGGACATCGCGAGGGCGGAAAAACAGTTGAGAAAATAGCCCAATGCTGCGTTGATTTTGGAATCGAATCCTTGACTTTATATTCCTTCAGCATAGAGAACTGGAAGAGACCCAAAGGAGAAGTCAGCGCGCTAATGCATCTGTACACTCAATACCTTATCGAGATTCGAGCTACGCTGATGAAGAATAACGTGAAGCTGGTTCACCTTGGCCGATCGGCCGGGCTGCCTGCACCGGTTCAAAATGAACTAAGAAAAACAATGGATATAACCGACGCCAACACCGGTATGATACTTGCTTTGGCCCTAAACTATGGCGGCAGAACGGAAATCATAGATGCGACCATACAAATCGCACAAGAATACAAAAACGGCAAATTGCGGCTAAGAGATATCGACGAGCAATGTGTAAGCCGACATCTATACACGGCAGGACTTGCCGAGCCCGACCTTTTGATACGGACGGCAAACGAAATGAGAATCAGTAACTTTCTGCTCTGGCAAATTTCATACAGCGAATTCTACGTTACAAAAACCCTTTGGCCGGATTTCAAAAATTCGTCTCTGGAAAATGCAATACTGGCCTACGCAAAACGAAACCGACGTTTCGGCACTGTCAAATAAGCTGATGAATATATAACCATGCTTAGATACCGGTTGCTTTTGGGAATATTGATGACAGTGTTTTTCACGGCTGTTGTCATTTTCGACGGCTGGCTGGACGGCTCTCTGACCGCTTCGGTGGCCGACGATAGTGCGGTACAGGGGACAGTTCTTTGTATTCTTATCGCTTTGTTGACAATCCTGGCTCTGCTCGAACTGTCGAAACTCGCGGCAGCAAAAAACCTGAAGATTTTTGTCCCCGTTTCAACTATCGCCTCGATTTTATTCGCCACCAGCCGGTATTGGCAGCAGGAATATTGGCATCAGTTTGTAGTAATTCGGCCGGAAACTTATATAATTTTTCTCTCGGTCTTCGTGCTGCTGTCGTTGCTTTTATACCAATACATAAGTTATGGGACTTCAGGGGTGTTAGCTAATTGCGGAGCGAATTATTTTTCGATTTTGTATTTAGGACTTTTGAGCAGCTTCTTTGTGTCGATGCGGCTGGAGTTCGGGCTATGGGCTTTGTTTATGTTTGTTTTTGTCGTAAAATCTGCCGATATAGGTGCTTATGCAATTGGAACTTCATTTGGCAAGCATAAATTTTCGCCAAAAATCAGCCCTTCCAAAAGCTGGGAAGGAATGGCCGGTGCGGTTGGTGCCGCGGTGATAGTTGCTATTGGTTTTGCCGTGAGTTGTGATATAATGGTTTGGTGGTTAGCAGCAATCTTTGGCCTGTGTTTTGCGTTTATCGGGCAGATTGGGGATTTGGTCGAGTCTATGATGAAGAGGGACGCTGAGCAAAAAGATTCGTCAAACAATGTGCCGGGCTTCGGCGGAATATTAGATATAATCGATTCGCTTCTGGTAGCGGCACCGTTTGGGTATTTGTTCTTTATTGTGAGCCTTCGATAGAGGAAAGCTTTGGAAGTTACGATACAATTAGATTCAACCGATAAGCAGCTTGAATTGTTCGGCCCCGCTGACAGCTACCTTCGGCTTTTGCGGGAATCGCTGGGGGTGCAAATTACCGCCCGCCAGAGCAATTTAATAATCACGGGCAAAGAGAAAGATGTAAATACGGCTGTTGAGGTCATCGATAAGATGCAAAAGCGGCTTATCAAACACCACTCGCTGACCGTTGCCAATGTAACTGCTTTTATAAGCCAAAGGGACTCGCACAGAACTCCTGAGACCGGCGAGGCTATTACCGTCTATGCTCATAAAAAGGTTATTGAACCGTCCACCAAGGGACAGCTAAAGTACATCAAAACGATGTTGGCTAACGACCTTACTTTTTGTATAGGGCCGGCCGGGACGGGCAAGACATACCTGGCCGTCGCAATTGCGGTATCAATGCTAAAGACAAAGCAAATTAGGAGGATTGTCCTTGCACGTCCCGCAGTAGAGGCAGGTGAGAAACTCGGCTTTTTGCCGGGCGATATCCAGGCAAAGGTCAATCCGTATCTTCGCCCTTTGTTTGATGCGCTCGAAGATATGATGGATTTTGCTCAGATGAAAAAATTTATAGAGCTTGATATTATTGAAATAATTCCGCTTGCTTTTATGCGCGGCCGAACGTTAAACGAAGCAGCTATTATCTGCGACGAGGCCCAAAACACCTCGGCCCTGCAGATGCTAATGGTCTTGACAAGACTGGGACATGGCTCGAAAATGATAATAACAGGTGATATAACACAGATTGACCTGGAACCGGGCCAGAAAAGTGGAATGGTCGAAGCAATTGAACTATTGCGCCGAATCAGAGGTATAGGTTGCATTGAATTAAGCCAGAGAGATATAGTGCGACATCGACTGGTTCAAAATATTGTGCAGGCCTACAAGAAAAAGGCAAAAGCTAATTAGGATAAACAGATGCCGTTTATGAAGAAAATAAGTCCGCGTCGAATTCAGGTGCGCAGGAATATATCTGCTGAGCGTTTTTCGCGATTAGGCCTGCTGCTCGACACCGACTCTTTAATCTCGATTCTGCTGTGGTGTCTTTTCGTGGTGCTCTGTGTTCCTATTTTAACTTTTGAGCTGATCCAGCAGGTCCATTATTTCGACCTGATATTAACAACGATAATAGTATTACTAATCTGCCTTGCTATGGCTTTCTATATTAACCACTACCAAAAGCGAATAATAATAAACCACGCCAGAGCGTTTGCACTGGTCGGCTTATTTATTCTGCTGTTGGCAGCAACCAAAGTCACCGCTTTGTTGTTCAACCATACCTCCGGTGCCACCGGAAGCGCTGTTACTGCAGCCATTATCTTGACAATCGCTTATGACCAGCGTTTTGCGATAGGTATGATTATGTTTTATTGTCTACTTGGCTGCTTTGCCACAGGAACAATTAGCGAATATCAGCTCACCGATATCAACCTGTTTTTGACGATGCTTGCCGGGGCTCTTACCTGCTGTTTTTCGTTGAGAGAAATCCGTACAAGAATGAAGCTGCTTCAAGTGAGCACCCTGGCAGCGGTAATTGTATTTCTAACAGCGTTTTCCCTGGCCTGTCTGGACTATTTGGCCCAAAAACTGTCGCTGGCGGATGTCTTCAGCAATGCAGGCTATCACGCGGGGGCTACTTTCATTGTCGGTCTGCTCATCCAGAGTTTGCTTCCGCTAATTGAAAAAATCTTTCATATAGCAA
>Ga0315537_1001332_pt1 | contig 19485 bp, 16 predicted proteins | sample SalMarSW160270MG_FD_203091 | JGI IMG/M metagenome (GOLD analysis project Ga0315537, IMG submission 203091) | Salt marsh sediment microbial communities from the Plum Island Ecosystem LTER, Massachusetts, United States - Salt Marsh Sediment SW1602-70 ...
TTGCTGCCCGATTCGTCGGTGTTATACATGATTTTAACCGGTTCCAGTTTTACCACCTCTTTACCTTCCGGAACAATGACTGGTTTTGGAGATTGTGCCAGGTGCTGCATTGCTTCGTCCTTCCCGGACTGTGTAGATGTAAAAAAGAAGATAATAAATCCAATTCCGCAGACTACCAGTATCACAGCCGCGCAGGACAAAACTCTTATCCAGAGTTTGCCCTTTAGATTGTGTTCTCGGTTTGTGCCTGCCTGCTCAAGTTTGGTAATAGCGTTATCTATCAGCGAGTCTGTAAAGGTTTTGCTCGGTTTATTTGAATCTCCGGTTAGTTTCACTAATCGTGAAATATTTTGTTCCAGATTGTTTTCTTTAAACTTCATAGTACTTACTCCTGTTCGTGCGTTGGTGCTATACGCTCCAGTTCTTGGCGAAGGGAAATCCTTGCTCTGTATAATAAGTTGTGAATGGCTTTTTCAGTGACACCCATCTGTTGGGCTATTTTGTCTGCCGACAGACCATCGATGTATTTAGCTCTCAGTACTGACTGTTCTTTACTTTCAAGATTGTTCAAAGCTGCTCTTACAACCGCAACTGTCTCTTTCTGCTCGAGCACTTCATCAGGTAATGGCTCGTTGTTAATCGTCTCAAGGTAGCGGCTGATATCACCGTTGACACTACCACGGCTTGCCCGCTTTCTTATTTCAAGGCGAATATTATTTCTTGCTATGCCGAAAATCCATTCTTCAGTAGTGCCTTTCGAGGGGTCGAAACTCGCTCGCCCTCTCACAGCATCGAAAACTGTTTTCTGAACAAGCTCTTCTGCGAGTGAAGGATTTGGCCAATGCTTCATAAACATACAATATAATTTTGTTATTTCATGACTTAGAAACTCCCGCCACGCATTAGTATCCCCATGCGAGATGCCCAGCCAATTTTGTTCGTTTTGTACTTCGGCCACTTTCTTAATAATCCCTCACTGGTACCAGTTCTTATAAGTATTATGCGCGAGAAGCACAAATTACTCGCAAAATTTTTTATTTTGATGTCTGGTATAAATGAAAAAAAAGATGGAAGTGCAATTTTTAATGCAGAAATGTGAAAGACAACACAAAAACTAATGAGACAAAAGCCTCTGTTTTTATGAGTTTTATTCTTTTAATAATCTCTCATGGGTCTGAGCCAATCCGGCCAGTCGCTCGATTGGACGCCACCGGCTGCTGTCCAGGACCCTCTTGTGTTAAATGATTTATGCCATTTTAAGGTCCAAAGCTCTTTAAGACCGACTTTCCGTACCGTAAAATCCAGGAATAAGCAGCCTACAAATCCATCATGCCGATCAATGCAGCAACGTGCCATATGATTGGTACTATTGGTGTACCAACTCGCGAACGGGTCTTCAGCAGGCCCTTGGGCCTCTAATGGCCAAAGATCAAAACGCAAGGCATCAACAAACAGCGGCACATTTGCTGCACCGTGTACATTTGGTGTCCTCCAGCCATCTTTTGCAGGTACCCCGCCTTCAAATGTACCGGTGACTGGTATAGTAAGGACATAGCCATTAATACCGTAGCTTCCGGCTATGCCATTGATCCCTGCAGAATATGTTTTGCCAGTAATACTATCAGTTTGATTGCCCTTAAAGATGCCCCAGGCATTGAATACGTTAAGCGAAGGTGCGGTAACACCACGTTCGTCAACTATAGGTTTCGTAGCGGTTGGGCAAAACCAGGTTTTATTCTGCTTCCAATCCTTATACCGGTCTTCAAGCTGCCAGGGCCACCAGTAACCTGTGGTACCGACGCCAGACCAGAATTTGCCGTCATTGTCTTCCGTGTACATTGCGCTAATGTAACCCCACTGCCTCAGGTTCGCTATGCATCCGATTGTTCTGGCTTGTTCCTTAACGCGATTCAGAGCCGGCATTAATATTGACATTAGTAGTGCTATTATAGCAATGACTACCAACAACTCTATTAGTGTGAAACCTTTTCGCGCACGCATAATATCTACTCCTTTTTTTCGAAGGTTTCCCTAAATAATTCTACTCATTAATGTGTGATTTTGTTCACAAAACATCTATCTATTAATGTTATACTCAAGGCGATATAACTCTACATATTCAGGCACAATCCTGTTTTTTACCGATTAAAAAACTGGCCGTTGTCAAGCTGGGATAATTTGGTACGTGTTTAGACAGGAGAAATGACGCTCTTAAGTGTTTATCGAAATTTTTGGGTATCACAAGTGCCTTGCGAATAGTTCAGTTAGCTTTATAATGCTGTTTTTGGGCTGAAAGTGTGTTTTTTTAAAAGCTTAAAATGGTTTATTTCAACGAAAATAGACACAAAAGCCTACAGAAAAGATAAAGGCCGCCTTTTATAAAGCGGCCTTTGCTATTATTGAGCTGCCAGTTTCTCAGTAGTCTTTCATAGGCCTGAGCCAATCCGGCCAATCGCTGGACACGACGCCGCCGGCTAATGTCCATGACCCCATTGTATTATATGACTTATGCCATTTTAGCGTCCACAACTCCTTAAGGCCGACCTTTCGTGTAGAGAAATCCAGGAATACACAACCTACATACCCATCATGCCGATTAATGCAGCAACGGGCCATAAGATTGTTTGCTGTCCAGGCGGCATATTCATCAGTGGCTGGTGCATCTTCGGACCATGGCCAGAGGTCAAAACGCAGCGCATCTACGAACAGCGGTATATTATTTGCACCGTGTACATTTGGTGTCATCCAGTTATCTACAGTGCTTGAATTCTGCGTACCTTTCGCTGCGGGGTTTTTCGTCGCGAGGACATGACCATTTAAACCATAGCTGCCGGCTATACCGTTTAGACCAGCGTTCTGTCCTAAATAGGAACCTCTATAGATGCCCCAGGCGCTGTAGATATTTAACGTTTGTGCTTGATTATCGCGCTCGTCAATTATGGGCTTCTTGGCTGTTGGACAAAACCAGATTTTATTCTGCTTCCAATCCTTATACCGATCTTCGAGCTGCCAGGGCCAATAATACCCCGAGCCATCTTGGCCGGACCAGAATCTGCCGTCATTGGATTCCGTGTACATTGAACTGATTATACCCCACTGCCGCAAGTTTGCTATGCACCCTATTGTTCTGGCTTGCTCCTTGACGCGTCTCAATGCCGGCATCAATATCGCCATCAATAATGCGATTATGGCAATCACTACTAAAAGCTCTATTAGGGTAAAACCTTTTCGTACTTGCATCGCAAATTGCCTCCTTCTTTTTATAATCTTTTTATCTAACTTTCATATTGTAAATGATTAGCTACATTTACTCATACTGATTATAACACACATCTTAAAGCTGTACAACCCATTTAGGCGAATTTTTTTAAATTTCTAAGCCCTCGAATTAAAGAAAAATGCCATAATTTATGCTCAAATTACCTAAGCTGCTACTTCCATTCCCTTCTAAATAGAACAGCCCGGCTTCGGCTATTCATTTTTCAGTTTTAGTTCGTACCGCATTGCATATTTAGCTGTTGCACCTTCCGGCGCAGGTGCTTCCAGAATGGCTTTAGAGCCGGTACGGTGATACATAAACGGTTTCTTTATAGCAGGATCATCGGGGATGGCCACGTGAGTGATGTTGCTTAGATCATTTGGAAATTCGCCATTTTTCGCGGCATAAAGACGTATCGCTTCAATACATTGCAGAACGGCAGCGTGACGATCCAACCTGTTCATCATCAGATGTACCTTTGCTCTTATGTCGGGCGATTCGAGCACTACTTGCTCAGTCAGGTCGATAACCGGCTTTGGCAGATTCTGCAAAGCCCAATAGAGATTGGGTGCCTCGGTTCCCTGGATGAACTGTTCGAGCTGTCTGCACATAAACGCGGCTGTTGATAAGCCGATTAGGCATTGGACGAGAGTGGGGGCTTCGGCTAAGTGCTTTGCCATAGCAAAGCTGGTTTGAAAGGTACCAATGGCCTTATCGTACTGGCCTTGAACGATGTGCAAGCGGACCTGCAGAGCAAGGATATATATAATATGACGATATTTTCTCATGTATTCCGTGAGTTGGTCCTCACTGACTTCCGAATCCGGCCACTTGCAAAGTTTGCATTTGGCAGCTTCTTCAAGTAATTGCACTGTAGGTTCGAGCTGCTGCAAGGTTGATTGCGCTTGTTCGAGGGGCAATTCTTCTAATGGAGCTCTGCTCCATTTGCTGATTAGGTCACTTTGTAGATTTGTAGGTAATGATTGGACAGCTTTTTCATATAATGACGCTGCATTCGCGTCGCATAGCTGCTCAGCCTTCGGAAGAAGCTGGTATCTATGGACTGGTTCAGGGGCTTTGGCTGGGTGTAGCATAAGTTCAATCGTGCGAACTTGTTCCGTTTGTTTCTCATCGCCGGCGGAAATTCCAGCCATCACAAGAATAATGATAAGGACGAAAGTGCGTTTCATAATACGTTCTTCTAATACCAAGCCGGTACTTAATCTATATCGTGCGGACTTTATGCAACCGGTGAAGAAGGTATCGTATCATTGTAGATTAGCAAATGATAGCTATTCTTCTATCAGATAAAATCCGTTGCAGGGAATCTCTATTTTTTGGCCGTCTTTTATTTTAATAAAAAGAGTGTCTGTAAAAACTTGTCCATTATTTTCGTTATCCGGCGGCATTATTTCCAGCTCAAACTGATAATCGCCGTCGCCTTTTTTCTGACTAAGGACCTTTATGAGATTGTTTTGCGATGACACGGCATCAACTTCGAATTCCTTGCCAAAGTTACTGACAATCCGAAGTGGTCTTTGTATAGGCTTTTTCGGCTCAGCATTGAAGATAATTATCTGTGGCGGTTCAATTGTAAACATTGATGGCACATTAAATGGGATTGTGATCGATTTCCATTCGGGATGGTCCAGGTTGATGTGTACAAATCCCCTCATATTTTCTTGAATTTTTTCTGTATCAATTTTGGGTTCAATAACAAATTTTGTTGCTTTCACAGACGCATCTACATCAGCAGTTATAGAGTTTAGAGTCGATTTAAAAACCGTTATGGAAAACGGCTGATTATCAAGACTGCTGATTGTAATCTTTGGACAGGTAGTATTATCTCCCTCGAGAACGAGCTTAAAACTCTTAGGCTCCCATTCGACTTTCGTTACTACTTTGGCCTTAATAGTAAGTGGAATGTCGGGATTATATTTATCATTACTTAATATGTGCATACGTTTTAATTCCGATCCGAGGTACTTCGCCGAAGTATATTCTATTTTCAAAGTCCCGCCTTTGCCAGAGGGGTATTTTTTCTTCTTTAATTTCGTAGCAGTGACACCACAGCAGGCTTTCACCTCTTTTATTTGCAATAGACCGTTCCCTGAGTTTTTAAATTTGAACTCAACGGTCTTTTTTTGCCCCGGACCAACTTCGCCGAAGTCGTGAACTACTTTCTCGAAAGTAAGGATTGGCGTTAGCTGAGCTTCCAGGGCAGCTTTAAGTTTTTGTTCTGAACTCTGGCAACCGAAGTTTGAAAGTAGAACGCAATTGACAAACAGCAAAATCAGTGTCATACAATTGCGTTGCATATTTCCACCTCCACATAAAATTGTAACCGAAATATTTTTTATTTTATGACCATTTATTATAGCATAAATGGCATCCGCAGGCAATAGTCAACGAGATTCTATCCTGGGGAATGCCTTCTTTTCTGCGAAAAATGGACATAAAATAATCGTATGGATTGTTATTTGCTGCTGATTGTGTAAAGAACTGCAAGACAAATTATCGAGGTTCTTTAAATATTATGGTTTTTTCTCATCCCAGGCGGCAGTTGTATTCCACCACGTCTTTTTGATTCCTTGAAGTCAATTATGATCTTGGCCGCAGCTTTTGGGTCGTCCAGCACAGTAAAAACATTTAAATCATCTGGAGAAATATAATGGTGCTTTTTGAGCATTTTTTCCTTTATCCATGTGATTAGTCCTTCCCAATAGTCACTTCCCATTAGGATCACGGGAAAATAAGCCTGTCTGAGCGTTTGAATCAAAACCAGAGCCTCGGTAAACTCATCCATAGTTCCATACCCGCCGGGAAAAACTATGAAACCATGGGCGTACTTGAGGAACATCACCTTTCGACAGAAGAAGTATCTGAAGCTCAATGACAGATTCTGATATTCATTTGGGGGTTGCTCCATTGGCAGCTCGATATTCAGACCGATGCTTCTGCCGCCTGCTTCGATAGCTCCTTTATTTGCTGCTTCCATAATTCCTCCTCCTCCACCGGTTATTATTGCAAAACCGGCCTTTGCTAATTCGGAGGCTGTCTGTTCGGCGAGTTTATAATATCTTTGTTTTGGCTTTGCTCTTGCTGAACCAAAAATTGACACCGCAGGCCCAACAGAGCCAAGCTCTTCAAATCCCTCTACAAACTCAGCCATTACTCTGAATATTCGCCAGAGGTCTCTCACCGGACTTTCGAGCATTTCAATCATAGAGCTAAACCTTCCTGTTTGCAATAGTCGGACGTAGCTGTTATTTTTTAAACCTGTTTTTACCAAGAAGACGGATCAAATGCTGCAGGGCAATATTCTGATATCGGACAATTCTCACAGTCGGGTTTACGAGCTTTGCAAATATATCGTCCGTGGAAAATCAGCAAGTGACTGAATAATATCCAGTTTTTCTTAGTTACTATTTCGGCTAAATCGAATTCCAACTTTACAGGATCGGCATTTTCGGACAGTCCCAGCCGCCGAGAAAGCCGAATAACGTGCGTATCGCAAACTATGCCTGGTATACCGAAAGCATTGCCTAAGACGACATTTGCAGTTTTTCGGCCTACCCCCGGAAGCTCCAACAATTTTTCCATCGTTTTGGGTACATTGCCGCCGAATTTCTCGATAATCGCTGTGCAGGTACCCTTAATATTGACAGCTTTATTGTGATAGAAGCCTGTACTTTTTATATCTGACTCAATCTGCTTTATATCAGCTTTTGCCCAATCATCTGCCGATTTATACTTCTTGAACAAATCCTTCGTAACTATATTAACCCGAACGTCGGTGCATTGAGCGGAAAGAATTGTGGCAATCAGCAGTTCGAGCGAATTGAAAAAGTTAAGTGCGATTTTTGCTTCCGGAAATCTCTTTTTCAAAATTGGCCAAATTTTTTTAATCCGTTCTGCTGCCTCGACTTTATCAATTTTTTTGAGATTCGTTTTTTTTGCCAACTTCTCTCCTTTCTGGAAGTTGCTCAAGAGAGTTTTTTAATTCATTCGCAAACAGAATTCCCCGCCATTTGATTGGTTCTTTCCTGCCCAGCACAAATAGCATACTAACCGGCACTGCCGGCTCATTATAGATGTTTTTCAAAGCTAATGTTGCTGGAAAGTCTTTTTCCGTTGTATCAGCTTTAATTGCTAAAACTCCTTTTTGTTCGATTAGTTTCGCAATATCTTTACGCTGATAAACAATTCTATCCACGAATTCACAATTAGTGCACCAACTGGCTGTGAACTTTATCAAAACAGGCCTTTGCTCGGATCGAGCACTAGCAATCAAATTTGCATTATATTCCTGCCAATTGATGAGTTCCGGTGTAAAAAAGAACCGAAAAGCAAAAATAGCCAAAGCAACAGCTATAATACGAACCAATATTTTACGTGATAACTTAGTTCCGTAGCTAACCCAGCCGGCCCACATCCAGACGCAAAAACTGAGAACGACCGCAAAATACAATACGTTGATTTTATTTCCTTCTGGAATTCCTTTTATCAATTTCACAGCGACAATTAACAAAATAAAACCGAGTGTCTGCTTAAATAGCTCCATCCAGCGTCCAGCTTTGGGCAGACGTTTTAATAAGCCTGGCATCGATGTCAGTATAGCGTATGGCAGAGCCATTCCGAGACCGATTATCATTATTGCAAAAGAACCCAGAGCCAAGGGTTGTGCCTGCACCCAGACAAAGGCAACTGTTAACATTCCAAAACTACAAGGTGTGCTCAATATCGCTGCCAGAAATCCCATACCGAGCGAGCCTAAATATCCTTCGCCAGAACCGGATTTGCTCGATACCGAAGCGGGCAGTGTAATCGTAAAGACGCCAAACATAAACAAGGCCATTACTACCATTAAAAGTGCCAAGGCTGTAACGATTGCCGGATTTCGCAGATGGTCACCCCAGCTAAATGTTGTATCATAAAAGCTTTGTAAAATAACATTTGCTGCCGCGATGCATGCAAAGAACAGCAGTATCCCAAAGCAAAAAGCTAATCCCATTGCTGTGGATTTACGCTTACTTTTTTCTGCCTGTTTAATAAGGCGCATAACTATAAGAGGTAAGATAGGCCATACGCATGGCATAATATTCAGAATCAATCCCGCTATAAACGCTATACTAAGAGCAAACCATGTAGAGTAGCTGGACACGATAACAGCTTCATTCGGCTCATCGCTTGTTGTAATACGGATATTTTCCCACGAATCTCGCTTACTCCAGTCAATGGTGGTTTGCAGTATTTTTTCAAAGGGTTCTAAGCAAACCATACTTGTACAAGCTATTCCAGAGATTTTGACTTCAACATTACTTGTAACAATTTTAGATGTTTTTAGTGGGTTTTTAACTGCTCTGATTGGGACAAAGACGGCAAAGCGGCCGGCATATACTTCGACTTCTTTGCCTGATGGGTCCTGGATGATCTTCCACTTCGGAAAGATAGCTTTGCCGAACTCAAAATTATCGGATTTAGCTATAATCTTGAGTTCCAAACCTGGTGCCGGTGCGGTTTCCGGTTTTGCATAGTAATGCAGGTCTTCGGTACCTTCAAATAGGAAGGCTAAACCCGGCTTGGAACTCATTCGGGCAGACTCAATGCGTATGTTCGAAAATTCATTTTCATATCTTATTAGTTCAACCCGTGAAGTGACCGTGTCGATGGTGACTGTAGAACTTGGCTCTATTGTGCTTTCGCCTGAGGCAAGAGACATGGCAGTGAAAACACAAATTATACATAATATGGCAGTAATTCTTTCCTGCATAAAAATCGTTGAGGTAGTAGTGTTGCAGAGATAATGTTAATCGGCCGTCTGCTTTTGCTGTTGGTTTTGTGTTGATTTTGGCGGCTCGCTCTTAGCTTGCTCAGCCGCTAACAAATCGCCAACGGTAGGCTTATCCAGTTCACCGCCTTCTAAAATCAATTTAACATCGCTGGCATCGAGAGTTTCATATTTTAATAATGCCTTAGCTATACCCTCAAGTTTATCTTTGTTAGATTCTATCAATTCTTTTGCTTTTTTATATGCCTCGTCTGTAATCTTTTTTACTTCGTTATCGATTGCTTCGGCGGTTTTTTCGGAATACTCTTTCTCGCCAGGCATCACGTACATAAGGTCCTTGATTCCCGAATCCGGCCCATAGCTGATCGGCCCAAGCTTATCGCTCATACCCCAGGTCAAGACCATTTGCCTTGCGATTTTAGTAGACTGCTCAATATCCGACTGTGCTCCGCTGGATATATCGTCACAGAATATTTCTTCTGAAATTCGCCCGCCGAAACACACTTGTAAAAGTGCCATGCAGTATTTTTTCGTAAATATGGTTCTGTCTTTTTCCGGCAGAGCAAAAGTGGCGCCGCCCATTGGCCCACGAGGAATAATACTTACCTTATGCAGTGGGTCTGCATCCTTGAGCAGGGACTGAACAAGTGTATGACCGGCCTCATGATAAGCGGTAATTTCCTTTTCCCTCTGGTCGATACTTCTGCTTTTCTTGGCTCTTCCCCAGCGAACCTTATCGCGTCCCTCTTCCAAGTCGGCCATTTCAACATATTCTTTGTTGGCCATAGTTGCCATTAGGGCTGCCTCGTTAATAATAGCAGCCAGGTCCGCTCCGCTAAACATAGGTGTGCCGCGGGCGAGTTTGTTTAAGTCGGCGTTGGGACCTAATTTTACTTTATTTGCATGAACTCTCAAGATGTCTGCTCGGCCTTTTAGGTCCGGCAGGGGGACGACGACCTGCCTGTCGAATCTGCCCGGACGAGTCAATGCGTGGTCTAAGATATCCGAGCGGTTTGTCGCCGCGATTACAATTACCTGGTCGTTTGTATCGAAGCCGTCCATTTCGACTAAAATAGCATTTAGTGTTTGCTCGCGTTCATCGTGGCCGCCACCGACAAAGCTGGCCCCGCGTTTGCGCCCAATTGCGTCGACCTCATCAAGGAAAATTATGCAGGGCGAATTGTCTTTGGCCTGCTTAAACAAATCTCGCACACGTGATGCGCCGACGCCTACAAACATCTCTACAAAGTCACTTCCTGATATACTGAGGAATGGAACGTCGGCTTCGCCGGCTATTGCTTTAGCAAGCAGGGTTTTGCCACAACCGGGAGGTCCTATCAGCAAAACTCCGCGAGGAATACGGCCGCCCAGCCGTTGAAATTTTTTGGGATTTTTCAAAAACTCGATTATCTCAGCTACTTCCTCTTTGGCTTCATCGATACCTGCAACATCTTTAAATGTAACTCTGACTCGGTCTTTGCCGTGCAGTCGGTGCTTGCTTCGGCCAAAAGACATCAACATTCCACCGGCACCGCTGCGAAGGTTTCGTGCGAACATAAAGTAGAAAAATCCCACTAACAAGAGTAACGGTAGGATCCACTGAATTAGCATGAAAAGCCAGATATGCTGCCTCGTATATTTCCACTTTACATTGTTGGCCCTCAGCAGTTCTATAATTTGTTCGCCCACTGAATCCGGCCTATAATCTACGGTGAACTTTTTTACGCCATGCTTGCTAAAGCCTTTCTGATTAAACTCTCCTGTAATCTCGGTTTCACCAATCTCAATAGGTTTGCTGCTGTCGATTTCACCATTTTTAAGTGCTTCTTCGAAGTCGCTCCATAAAATGTTGTTGCTCTTCAGGCCCGGCTGCAGCATAAGCCACATAGCGAACATCACCGCAATAATGATTATAAGCCAACTGAAAGGCCCTCGTTTATAGCTTGGCAGCGGGGGTTTCTTGTTCGCTCTGCGCTGTAATCCTCGACGTTTTTGAACTTGTTTTTTATCTTGATTACCGTTCATAATCTGAGAAAAAGCATTCTTGTTTTGCTATTACCACTTCTTCTGCATTAGTTCTACGATTTTTCGTGCCAGATTGTTTGCTGCCACGGCTGAAGCGTAGCTAAAGTCCTGGTTTTGGAATTCGGAAAATGTAGCCTGCCCATTAACTAACTGGTTGTCTATTAGTAATTCCCCGGTCTTTAAATTTTTCCAGTTTACCACCGCTCGCAATTGTACTTCTCTTTCCAGTGCCCGGCCTGTCTCTCGTTCGATGCTTAAAACTGATTCATCAATTGATGTTATTTGACCAGTCATAACAGTGTCGGCACGGTCTCTGCTGGATATTATTTTATACGGTGTTTCTGTCTCGATGCGTTTGGCCAAAGCATCAGACAGTTCATATTCCACTCCTCGTCTGAAGCTTTGGTTATCGAACATTTCCAGGCAAACGCTGCTAACGTCCTGTGGGTAAAGGGATGAGTTGTAATAGCCGGTTATTTGAGAACAACCACACAGGCATAGACAGATTGTCACTAGTGCATAAGTCACAGTACCATAAGCTGCAGGTTTGCTTCTATTCATGTGTTTTTGAGCTTCTGTTGTTTTAAATCTTCGTTTATTCATTCTTAGTTTCTATACCGGTTAGGTTTTTTGTAAGTGCTTCTTTTGCCAATTCAGCAGATTTACTTTCCGGCCAATTCCGGATTACCATTTGAAAGTAAAGATTGGCTGCCAGTGTTTTGCCGGTTCTTTGATAGTATAAGCCGATGGTGAGCTGCTTGTATGCAATTTGCTCATCTATCTGCATCAGTGTTTCATCGATACCAAGATTTTTAGTGTCTTGTGGATAGCGTAATTTGTAATTTTCGTAATAGGTTTTTGCGGTGTCTAAACCCGATGCATTATACTTTGGCCCTTTATAGGCTGAATGTTTGCATTGAGCCATACTAAGCAAAGCCTGCTTGGCGATATCACCGGTTTTCCATTGCCATGATATTTCGGACCATTTAAGGTGTGCTTCATTGAACATTTCTCTCTGTTCATAACTTTCAGCAACAGCCACAGCGGCCTGGATCCCAATTAGTCTATCGCCTGCTCGGTCGGTGATGTTTTCCATAATCCTTATGCCTTCGGCGTATCCCTTAATCTTGAAGATGCCGAGAACAGTTTTTTTCCGGCCAGCTAAAAAAGCTTTGGCTATGCGAAAAAGCCTCTCCAATGCTACATCATAGAGTGTATTATCGCGATAGTCTTTATCGAGAAATTTATTATAATTTCTGGTTGCTTTGCTAAATTTCTCGTCGCAAAAGTAAAGTTCTGCTTCGATAAAGATATCCAAATCCTGCTCGGCGATTTCAGGAAACTCTTTTCTGAGATTGCTCCATTCTTCGTAAAGGTCTAAAGTTTGGCCTGAGATGAGTAGATTTTCGGTGCGAACTATGACTAAAAGATATTTATCTTCGTCTTTAGTCTGAACAGACTTCCAATCCTGGCCTTGTTCAAGCTGCCAGGTCTCTGCCGACGATGTCATGGTATGGCTAATCAGCGCAACCATAGTCAGCAGTATGATAAGTTGTATCCTGTATTTCACCATCATTTGCATGATTCTTTTTATAATTGCTTATTCAACTTGAATTGTCAACATTATAACTTGTCTTGTGGCCGTTGCAAACCAGCGTTTCTAATATACCTTTTTTTGTGGTTCTGTAAAGCGCCGCGATATTTAAAACAATAAAGAGGCGATCCAGCCTTTCTTGACGCTGGCCGGCTGATAGCTTATAGTGTTCGGCATTGTATTGGTAGATGGTATTAGTGTCCAGTGTGGTAGTGCCGATCTGGAATAGTGGAGTATGCTGTTGAGCGGCAAAAATCAGGGTTAATATAGTGGCCAAAGAAAGTCAGTGTAACAAATGCACGGGTCTGTGCTGTAGATATTTTGCTCTACCGATTGAAACGCCCAAGACAAAAGAAGATTACGAAGATGTAAGATGGTATCTCTGCCATAAAGGTATAACGGTCTTTGTGGAAGACGGCGACTGGTACATCAATATAAAAAATGTGTGTCGACATCTCTCGGAGAAAGATTATCGCTGTAAAATTTACGATAAAAGGCCGAAGATTTGCAGGCAATACCGTCACAGAGATTGTGATTATGTCGAGGGTAAATATTATTATGAGCTGCACTTTAAAAATGATAGACAGATGCAGGAGTATATAAAGGAAAAATTTGAAAGTGCACAGCATGGCTTACGCCATAACGCGAAAGAAAAGCAGAAAGTGAAGAAAAAGAGAAAGAAATGAAGATACCACCTGTAAAAGGGACAAGAGATTTTTATCCGCAGGATATGGCTGTTAGAAACTGGATAATCGACGGCTGGAAACAGGCGTCTATCCGTAACGGCTTTGAAGAATACGATGGGCCTATTTTTGAATATTTGAAGATGTTTCAGATAAAGAGCGGTGACGAGATCGCCGAGCAGCTTTTTAGCCTCACCGACCGTGGCGGAAGAGAGCTGGCCTTGAGGCCCGAGATGACGCCCTCACTTGCAAGAATGGTTAACCAGCGTATCAATTCATTGCCAAGGCCGATCAAGTGGTTCTCGGTACCGAGGTTGTTCCGCGCCGAGCGGCCTCAGAAAGGCAGACTCCGCGAATTCTTCCAGTGGAACATCGACATAATCGGTGTAGATGATGTGCTGGCAGACGCTGAGGTGATATTCTGCGCTTTGGATTATCTGCGAGGCGTTGGGCTGAGGCCGAATGATATTGTAGTGAAAATATCAAGCAGAAAATTACTTGCCGCTCTTCTTAAGAGAATTGGGATTGCCGAGGAGCGTTTGGACTCACTTTATATTGTTCTGGACAAAAAGGACAAGTTGCCGCTCGAAACCTTTAGGCAGATGCTAAGCGAACAGGTTCCCGATGTTGAAATAGCGGATAAGATACAAACCTTTATGGAGACTCAGGCGGTCTGCGATATTAGTAGGGTGGTGGAACCAGATTCAGAAATTGAACAGGCTACCAATGAGCTTATAGAGCTGTTTGATTGGCTGGACCGAATGGGAGTTGGTACATATTGTAAATTCGATCCGGGCATCGTTAGGGGATTGGCTTACTATACGGGTATCGTTTATGAGATTTATGATAAGGCAAGTCTCTTGCGAGCGATTGGCGGCGGCGGCAGATATGATAATCTCCTGCGCGATTTTGGCGGCCCAAGTATACCGGCTACCGGGTTTGCAATTGGTGATTGTGTGCTGGGCATATTGCTTGAGGAAAAGGGATTAATCAAACCCGAGCTGCAGAAGCTGGACTATTTTGTTGTTTATGTAGAAGAGGCTTACAAGGAAGCTGCTGTTAAACTGACGATGAAGTTAAGATCGGCAGGGCAAAGAGCCGATTTCAGTTACAAGTCCACAAAACTAAGCAAGCAGTTGAAAGAAGCTTCTTACAGAGAAGCCAAGAAGTGCGTAATCATCGGTGAGGAGTACAAATCAAATAAGCTTGCTATCAAAGATATGGCAACCGGCCAGCAGGAGTTGATTGAGCTTGCCCATTTTTTTGTGGATAAACAAAACCCCAGTGAAACTGGGGGCTAATTATTTAGCCCCGCGTTTTACGCGGGGTTTCTGAATTGAAGATGAAGGATTTCCCACGGAATCACTATGAGGCGGCCTTTGAAAATTGGTTAATTGATAATCACGTTCAGTACATTGCGATAAATGAGCGCAGAAAAGCGGCTTTTGCGAGATGCAAGGTCAAGAGCTTTGATTTTCTATTATATCCTCGCATGGATTCGACAGGCTCACCACAGGATGGGCAGGTAATAATAGTCGAGGTAAAAGGGAGAAAATTTAAGGGAACAAGTCTAAACAGATTAACAGGCCTTGAATGCTGGGTCACGACCGAAGATATCGATGGACTTACTAAATGGCAGGAAGTTTTTGGCCCAGGCCATCAGGCAATTTTTATCTTTGCGTATGAGATGGAGAATATCGACGTTGATTTTGATGGCAGGTCGGCTTATGATTTTGCGCAAAAAAGATATGTCTTTTTGTGTATTAAGCTGGATGACTATCGCTCATTTATGAAAGTTCGCAGCCCGAAGTGGCAGACGGTAACGCTTCCGGCTGATAAGTTTCGCCAATGCGTCGTGCAAATACATGCACTTTTACTTTAATTAAAGTGACAGAAATGAGAAGCTCGTTCTCCGTAGCTCCATTCTCCGTCCCTAAGGGACTGCGAAGGATGAAACTGCGAAGGGTGAAAAGGAGCTAAAATGAAGGTTGTTAAATTAAGTTTTGTTCTAATTCTTTTTTTTGCAATTAATGCATATCCGCTTTCCACAGTCCCAGGGACTCTCCCGAAAGGGACGCCTTACGGTGCTTACGGAGGACGCCCAATGGCGGAGCGGAATCTAATCATCAATGTTGACCATCGCCCAACCGTTAGTTTGAACGGCAAATGGCGGGTGATTATCGATCCCTATGAGAACGGTTATTACGATTATCGCTATCTGCCGAGCAAAAACGGCTATTTTAAAAATGCCAAAGCCCGGAACAAAACCGAACTGGTAGAATATGACTTTGACAAATCCGGGGTTCTAAATGTCCCCGGCGACTGGAACTCACAACAGGACAAACTCTTTTTTTATGAAGGTACAATATGGTACAAGAAATCCTTCCCGCTGCCCCGCCTTGCGTCGGGAGATGCAGGGGCCAGTGATTATCAAGGAAAGCCCAACACACGCGTTTTCGTCTATTTTGGCGCCGCTAACTACCACTCTATAGTATACTTAAATGGCCAAAAGCTCGGCGAGCACACGGGAGGTTTTACACCATTCAATTTTGAGATAACCAGGCATGTGCGTGAACCCCGCCCTTCACAAGAAGGCAGCCCTTCGGCGGTGAGCTCAGGACGGACGAACCGCGTTAGTTCTATACCGACTGTACATTTTGATAATGAAGGGCGGGGTGAACCCCGCCCTTCACAAGAAGGCAGCCCTTCGGCGGTGAGCTCAGGACGGACGAACCGCGTTAGTTCTATACCGACTGTACATTTTGATAATGAAGGGCGGGGTGAACCCCGCCCTTCACAAGAAGGCAGCCCTTCGGCGGTGAGCTCAGGACGGACGAACCGCGTTAGTTCTATACCGACTGTACATTTTGATAATGAAGGGCGGGGTGAAAAGGACAACTTCCTTATAGTTAAGGTTGACAATAAACGCCTGCGTGAAGGTGTTCCAACCTTAAATACGGACTGGTGGAATTATGGCGGCCTGACCCGCCGGGTGGAGCTTATCGAGGTCCCTGAAACCTTTATAAGAGACTACTTTATCCAACTCAAAAAAGGTTCCCTGAAAACAATTGCAGGCTGGATTCAGCTTGATGGAAAACAAACCAGCCAAACAATAACTGTCGAAATTCCCGAGGCTAATGTAAAGCAAACGTTTAATACCAATGACGATGGATACGTGGAGTTTGAATTCGATGCCGAGTTGCAACTATGGTCGCCCGAAAATCCTAAGCTTTATGACGTAATCATAAAGTCCCAAACTGATAGCTTGACCGACTCTATTGGTTTTCGAAGTGTGAAAACCGAAGGTACAAAAATTTTGCTAAATGGCAAGCCAATTTTCTTGCGGGGTATCTGCATACATGAACAGGCCCCGAAAAGTAAGGCAAGGGCATACTCAAAAGAACACGCCGAAACATTGCTTGGCTGGGCAAAGGAAATGAACTGCAACTTCGTGCGCCTTGCTCATTATCCTCATAACGAATATATGCCAAGAACCGCCGACCGGCTTGGAATGCTTGTATGGTCTGAGATACCTGTATACTGGACAATCCTCTGGGAAAATGAAAATACATTGAAAAATGCTCTCAACCAGTTAACAGAAATGATAACCCGTGACAAAAATAGAGCCTCTGTCATTCTCTGGTCAGTAGCCAATGAAACACCGGTGGGCGACGCTCGGAATGAATTTCTCAAGACATTGGTCGAACGAGCAAAAAGCCTGGACCCAACACGTCTAATTACAGCAGCGATGGAAAAGAGTTCCGAAGGCAGAAATAAGCCGGTAATAAATGACCCGTTCGGGCAGTATGTGGATGTTCTCGGCTGCAATGAGTACATCGGCTGGTATGAAGGTCTGCCGGACAGATGTGATTTGTACACGTGGGGAACAATCTACGATAAGCCGGTTATTATCAGCGAATTCGGTGGGGGGGCACTTGGTGGATTCCACGCTGATAAGGATACTCGATGGTCCGAAGAGTATCAGGAATATCTTTACGAAAAGCAGATAAAAATGCTTGAAAAGATTCCTTTCCTGGCTGGGACTTCACCGTGGATTTTGACCGATTTTATGTCTCCAAGAAGGCCTTTACCTCGAATTCAGGACTATTGGAACCGTAAAGGCCTAATCTCCGACAAAGGCAAAAAGAAAAAGGCCTTTTATGTAATGCAGCGATTTTACGAGAAGCACAAACAGAACGAGCAATAGAAAAACACATGACCTCTTAGTTAGTCTGTTTGTTTTTGCTTTTAAGCTTTTCTTTATGGGGGGAGGCGGTATGTGATAAGACATATCAGCTCTGAGATGTGACGATATGGGTGTATCGAAAGTTAAGCCTAATAAAGTTTCTCGCTTAAAATATCTTGTTTCGATATATTGTATGCGATGAGAATCATAGCTGGTACAAAACGGGGGATGAACCTGCTTGGCCCTAAAACAATGGTGTCCAGACCTATTACCGACAGGGTCAAGGAATCGCTTTTTGACGTGCTTAACAACCATGACCTGCCGGAAGGTAAAATGGTAGCGGATTTATTCTGTGGCGTCGGTTCGTTGGGGCTTGAAGCTTTGAGCAGGGGAGCTGAGTTTGTTACTTTCGTTGAGCAAGACCCTAAAATAATTGCAATCCTGAATAGAAATATTGAAAAGGCCGGCTTTGTTAAACAGACAAAAGTTATCCGAGCTAACGCCTTTAAGACCGGTGCCCCTATTGAGAAAAAAATCGGAAATCGGAAATCAGAAATCGGAATTTCCGGTTATGATCTTGTTTTTGTTGACCCGCCGTATGCCAATACAAATAATATTCAGGTCGATTCACCTCTGGGCGGATTGCTGGATATCCTGAGCGGGCAGGTAGCTGCGGATAGTATTGTAGTGGTCAGAACCGACAGTAAAATTTTTTTGCTTGATTGCTACTTTAAGTTTCATGTGATAGATAGGCGCCAATGGGGTAGTATGGCTGTTAGTATTTTGCAGGTTAAATTGTATGACAAATAAACAAGCTGCTATAAAGGTAGTTAAGCGGTTACATGACTATGGGTATGAGGCTTTGCTGGCAGGAGGCTGTGTTCGTGATATGCTTTTGGGTCGACCAGCCAGTGATTATGATGTTGCGACATCAGCTCTTCCGGAAGATGTAATAAGACTATTTAAGCGCACCTTAAAGGTCGGCGCTAAATTCGGTGTTGTAATTGTCCTGATGAGAGGTCAGCAGGTAGAAGTGGCTACATTTAGGACTGAAAGTGGATATGTCGATGGCAGACATCCAGCCGCGGTTGAATTTGCCGGCGCTGCTGAAGATGCCAGCCGAAGAGATTTTACTGTCAATGGAATGTTTTACGACCCTATTGATGATAGGATTATCGACTATGTCAACGGTCAAGCAGATTTGCAAAAGAAGATAATTCGGACTATCGGCAAGCCCCAAGAACGTTTCGGCGAAGATTACCTGCGAATGTTGCGGGCAGTGCGATTTTCCACACAACTTGGCTTTGCGATTGAGCCGAAGACCTTTTCGGTGATTTTCACCTCAGGTGAAAATATAACAAAAATAAGCGGTGAACGTATAGCGGCCGAGCTGGAAGGCATTCTCATTGACCCTAATCGCTCTGTTGGGGTGACCATATTGGCTGGAAGCAGATTGGCTGAGGCGATTTTCCCAGGCTATGTAGGTGAGCCGGCAAAATTCGCAGTAGCTGTCTTGGGCCAAATGCGCAAAAAAGTTGATTTTGCTCTGGCTTTAGCCGGTTTTTTTTCCGGCTGCGATACCGAATTTGCGATGCAGAGCTGTAAGATACTTAAACTCAGCAGAAACCGGACAAAGCATTTAAAATTCTTGCTGACCGGCAGAGACAAGCTGCTAAATGACCGAATGTCTTTGGCTGAGTTGAAAAAATTCCTTGCAGAACCGTATTTCTGGGACCTGTACGAGCTGCAAAGAGCAATTCAGAGAGCCAGACAAGCTGGTATTTATGCATTGGTGAACATTCGTAGAAGAATAAAGGCGCTTGGCGATATTGAGTTACGGCCGAAGCCACTGCTCACCGGCCACGACTTGATTCGGTTTGGTGCTGTGCCGGGGCCAGTTCTGGGACAGTTAGCTGAAGAGATGTATATTGCCCAGTTGGAAGGTCA
>Ga0315537_1001336_pt1 | contig 19462 bp, 16 predicted proteins | sample SalMarSW160270MG_FD_203091 | JGI IMG/M metagenome (GOLD analysis project Ga0315537, IMG submission 203091) | Salt marsh sediment microbial communities from the Plum Island Ecosystem LTER, Massachusetts, United States - Salt Marsh Sediment SW1602-70 ...
TCCATATTCTCAACGGAGTAGAGCCTTTCCTGGCGTTCGTTGACCGTTTCTTTGGGTTCGCAGCCTGCCAGGCCGGCAAGAACGGCGCAAACGGTCAGGAACAGAGATATTTTGAAAATTCCGTTCATGGTTTTGGCCTTTCCAAAACAAATTTCTGCATACGAATATGCTGACAGTATAGTTGCGGGGACGCATTTGTCAATGAGTCGGTTTATTATGCGCTCTTTCTATTTTTAATGAGCGAGCTATAATAACCCAATTCGAATAGGTCGCGGCCGATTAGAATGTCGACAGGAGAAAAGTCATGCGTATAGGGATTATGGGGGCGATGCACGAAGAAGTTGCCTCGATTTTGAGCGATGTCGGCAATCCTGTTCAGGAAAAGGTGGGGGCGAGGTCTTACTATTCGGGGTCGTTATATGGTAAAGATGTAGTAGTCACTATTTCCGGGTGGGGGAAGGTTGCATCTGCTTCAACAGCCACGACTTTGTTAGTCCACTATGATGTAGAAGCTGTTATTTTTGTTGGTGTCGCCGGCGCCGCATCGCCTGACCTTAATATTGGTGATGTTGTGGTAGCTAAGGAGTTAATTCAATACGACCTGGACGCCAGCCCGATATTTCCGAAGTATCAGGTTCCAATCCTGGGAATCTCGCGTTTTGAAACTGACCGGAATCTGAGGGATTCTGCAGTTTTGGCGACAGAACAGTTTTTGTCGAGAGATATTGTTGACTGTGTTGACACCGAAACTCTCGCTGTATTTCATATCACAAGGCCTGCTGTACATCAAGGTCTCGTTGCAAGCGGAGATAGATTCATATCTGACCCGGAAGAGCTGGCCCGGTTACGTGATGCCTTGCCGGGGCTCAAATGTGTTGAAATGGAAGGCGCATCGGTGGCGCAGGTTTGTTGCGAGCACAAGGTTCCATTGGTAGTTGTGAGGACAATTTCCGATAAGGCCGACCGAAGTGCGGAGAAGAGTTTTTCTCTGTTTATATCGAAAGTTGCACGGCATTATTCACATGGAATTCTTAAAAATCTGCTTGCCCGAGTTGAACGATAGCAGGCCTTTATTGATAAGTAGATAAAAGCCGGCAACGGGACGAGATTGTTTTGTATAATCAAGTGTATGAGTCTTGCACAAGCCATAAAGAAAAAGACCCTCGAATCAGGCTTTGATGCGGTTGGCATTACCGATGCTTCGCCCATTGACGCTCGCCAGGCTGAATATATCAGCAGGTGGCTGAAATGCGATTATGCCGGGCAGATGGGATACATGCGCCGGAACGTGGATAAACGATTCGACCCGAGTCGATTGTTGGACGGTGCGAAGTCTGTAATTGTTGTCGGATTGAATTACAAGCTGCCGGAAGAGAGCGGCACGAAATCCCTGCCGAATGAGCCTTTCGGCAGGGTGGCAAGATATGCCCGGTACGAAGATTATCACGGGTTTTTCAAACGGCTTCTTCGACAACTGTGTGAATTTGTCCTTAGTGAGGCCGGCGGGGACGTGAAATTTAAGGTTTGTGTCGATTCGGCGCCTCTGGCTGAACGCGCGTTTGCGGTGCGCGCCGGGCTGGGATTTATCGGCAGGAATCACATGCTAATCAATCCTGAACTGGGGCCTGAGATTCTTCTCGGTGAAATCATTACAGATTTGGAGCTTGAGGCGGATGAACCTTTAGATTCCAGTTGCGGAAGTTGCGACAGGTGTATAAAGGCCTGTCCCACCGGCGCGTTGAGAGACGATGGGCAGTTCGATGCCAGAAGATGCATCAGCTATCTGACAATAGAGTATGGCGGGGATATTGAAGAGGATTTGGTCGGCAGGATAGGTGACCGGGTTTTCGGCTGTGATGAATGTGTTCTTGCGTGTCCGTATCAACAAAAGGCACCAGTACGCAGAAACACTGCCATAAAATATTGTCCGCAACGAGAAGCCCTTGTGCTGAGTGAAATATTGGGTATGACGAGCGAGTGCTTTGAGCGATTGTTTGGAGACTCGCCGTTATTGCGAACAGGGCTGGAGAGACTTAAGCGAAACGCCCGCATTTGTCTTGGGAATTTACGGGCGGATTGAGACATTATTTCCTGTGTAGCCTGCTTTATCTTCATTACTTTTGAAATCGTGCCGATAATTATATGTGGTTTCCATCACATTTTTTTGGGTGAGCAGGAGTTATGAAAAAACCGCTTAAAATCATAGTGACGTTATTATTGATTGTGATAGTGGTCGGCGTCGCTTTGCTGATTTTTAGGCTGTTGCCGCAGTCCCCGGTCGAGAATTTTCCGCCGGATGCGGCCCCGGTCGTTCGTGAGTATACGGCGTGGCTGGCACGGGATTTTACGCCGGAGCGGAAAATCCTTGAGGCGATAAGGGAGCAGTTGTCCGGCGGTGCGGAAATCGAAACTCTGCCTCGCTCGAATATTCCATTTGACCCTAATTATTCGTATGTGTGCGTGACATTATTCCAGCCGCCCAATCGCCCGCTGCGATTTATATCCATAAAAGACTCTATGGCCGATACCGTCAGGCATGTTACTGATATGCTAAGCAAGCGAAGCCGCTTTAGACAGTTCGATGTCGCCGACCCGAGCAGGTGCCGGATTATGCTGGAAGTGGTGACCGGCATTGAACCAATCGATATCAACGAACTCAGTGAAGACAGCATTGACGCCAACCGATTCGAGCCGGGGATAACCGGTTTCAGGATTGATTACGATGGTCGCAGCTATTTCTATATGCCTACCGACGCGATAGTATACAGCCACCTGTCGACAAGACATGCGTTAAATTTCATCGCAAAAAAGGTCGGGCTCGGTCAATTGACCAACAGTATTTCAGAGAGAATCGAGCTGCTTAGAGAAACGCCCATCGGGTGGTTCAGGACTCGGGGCGTGGCTTTTATAACCTATGGTGAGAAGGTACTGCCCTTGTATCGGGGCTATCCGGCACCGGTTGAATGTTCTTCCGAGCGTATTTATGAAACGGCCAAAGCGTCGGTCGAGTGGGTACTCAATAACATGGCGGAGGATGGGACGTTCCTTTATTACTACGAAGGAACGGAGGATAACATCATCGACCATTTGCATCCCAACCGCAGCCTGGAAAACAACTACTACAATATGCTCAGGCACAGCGGCGGAATTATTTCTCTTTTAAAAATATATGAATTCGAAAAGGACAAAAAGTACCTCATCGCCGCAGATAAGGCATTGCAGTTTCTTGTTGAGCAAATCAGGCAGCACAGTTTTGAAAGCCGAGATGCGTACTATGTTTTCTTTAACAGCAAGGGGAAACTCGGCGGCACGGGTACTGCGCTGGTTGCTTTTTTGCGATACCGGCAGGCGTGCGGTGACACGAAGTACGACCGGATTATCCACGGCCTGGCCTGGCACATTCTTTCGCGAATTAGTGAAGACGGCGAATTGACAGGTTACTACATCCACCCGCAATATAACCGGGGCGAACCGATAACAGCACCGAGTGGTGAAGAAAAAAAGGAATTGTTCTCGTTCTATTATCCCGGAGAGGCTCTTCTTGGTCTTGCACTTTACGATGAGCTTATGCCCCTGTCGCCGCAGGACAGGCAAAGGGTTCGGGCTGATGCGGAACGGGCGCTGGATTTTCTGGTTGAGGTTCGCCCGGCCAAATACGCGGAATTGTTTGAGCCGCTTCCCAGTGACGGCTGGCTCATGCAGGCGATAGAGGCCTGGGCCCAGTCCGAGAAATTTCGCAAACCCCGATACATTGACTTTGTTTTCAATGACGCCAACGCGATGATATCGCATATGTATACCGACCGGGATGCGTTGTATTACGATTATCCGGGGGCATTCTACTACCAGTACGGCGACCACGCGTATCCGGACGGGGCAAGGGGGGAAGGGCTTATCGCTGCGTATTACCTGGCGAGGAATCTGGGCAGGGATGATTTGGCTGAGTATTATCTTGAGAACTGCAAACGGGCCGCTAAGTCGGTGATGTATTTATATAACAGTGAAGAATCGACCTACATGCACAAGGTGCCGGAAAAATCCATCGGGTCGTTCCGATTTAAGCTGACTCGTCAATGGGTTCGGGTTGACAGTGTTCAACACGCGGCGTGCTTTTACCTGAGATTGTATCGAGCATTAAAGTCCGATATAATTAAGCCGTAGTAACCGGACTTTTTAAAGTCTTCGACGCTGCTTTAACTCACCGCAAAAATGTTTTTGCACAGGAAGTCCATCTGTCTCTTCAAGCTATCACCGTTTTTATTTTGCGCTAAGCCGGTAATAACAACGCACTTAGGATTACAGGGGTTGAATTGACATAAGCTGTTTTGCTATAATACGCTTATCAACTAAGGGAGTTACCGGGTAGGGATGGACACCTCAAGGGGGTAAATCGGACTGTTAGAATCTATCGTAAGAGAGGGGTAAATATGAGCATTTCCAGATGTTTCTCAAAGGGTCAGACAGTGCGCGCTGTTTTGGTATGTTTGTGCGTAATTGTTTTGCTGACAATGATTTCAGTTGTAACGGCCAAGCCCAAGGAGTTTGGCAACGGCCCACACAGCGGTGGCAGCAACCCCGGAGGTAATTATTTTGGGTCGGGCGGAGTGAAGTTTAACCATGACGGCCTTAAGATGAATGCCAGGAATTCTTTTGGTTCCAGCGGCGGCAGCTCGCCTATACAGGTAACTCCGGTAGGCGGTAGTTTCGGCGGCAGCGGAAGTACGGGTAGTGGCGGTTTTTCGGGTTTTAGCGGCTCGAATTCGACGTCCGGACAGGGTTCTTCAGGCTCCGGCGGATTCGGCGTAGGCAACAGCAACGGCGGCGGCTTTGGGAGTTCCTGCGGCCCGACAGCTACATCCGGGCCGGGTTCTATAGGGCCCAGTGGACACAGCAACAACGGTGCTTCTAATAACAGCCCTGGTGGTAAGACCGAATTCGGCGGCAAGGGCGGCTATACCGGTAACGGTTTTCTAATGACAAAACACGGCAGCGATGTCGTTATTAAGATGCCGTTTGATAAAGGGGGCAAATCGACAGGTGGAAATGACGGAGCTGTTTTTGGTTGCGGCGATGCCTTTTCAAAGGTTTTCTCTGGTCCGGATTGTAAAGGCGGTTCGTTTAATAAGCCCGGGCCGGTCGGACCAAAGGGGCCGAAATTCAATTGCACTCCGAAACCGAAAAAATGCGGCGACAAGAATAGTCACAAACACGGCAAATGGAACTGCGGCAAAAAACGCTGGGACAAAGATAAGAAGGGATGCAAGCACAAAAAGTGGAAATGGCATAAGAAGTGTAAACCTTGTCCCCATGATACCGACAACGATGCTGATACTGATATAGACGTTGATTCTGATATCGACAATGACCTGGATATGGACCTTGACATGGACAATGACCTGGACAACGATACCGATGACGATGTCGTTGCGATTCAGGCGGCTCCATTATGGCTCGAAACTGATATGGAGTTTTCCGGTTGTCCGGCGCTGATGAAGTGGGTGGCGGCTGAGCTGGGCGTGCCGGGTGATGAGATTCAGATTTATGTAGTCAATACTCGAACAAACTTCAGGGACATAAATCCCTGTGATATGTGTGCAAGACTGCAGAGTGCCGCCTTGATACTGCATGACAGAGAGGGCATTCGCCTATCGGCTCTTATGGAGATTGTCGATGAGATAGCCCAGCCGGGAGCGCCGATATCGCCCGAGCAGATGATGCAGGTAGCACAGCGGCTTGCAGAACCGGAACCCGGCAGTATCTACGAGCGGGCGGCTGAATATCTGAACGCCGCCGAGACGTATGTGAAGATACTCACCGATGACTTTGGCTATTCGACGGAAGGGTCGTTTACCCTGGCAGCGAAGTATATCGGAACCATCGATGACCTTGAGACTGCCGATTACGTGACAGCTCGACTGATTGCCGTCAGCCAATAACGGGATTCTACGATACGGTGTGAAAATTCTATTGCCGCCGGACGGCGTAACTGTTCGGCGGCAATTTTATTTATGTGGTATTTTAGTAGGTGATTCTAAAGTCGGTGTACCGGGGGTCGTACTGGATATCGGTTAGCTTTGGGTCCGCGACGCCGAAAGTTTCCTGAAGGTCTCTTATACAGTCGCTGATATCGTCGGGATACCCCTGTACTATCATCTCAACGGAACCATTCGGCAGATTCCTCACTATCCCGGTCAATTGGCAGCGTCGGGCAATGCTGTAGGCGGTGAATCGGAACCCCACGCCCTGGACGCGGCCGGTAAATATTATATGCTTGGCAGTGCCCGTCATTTTTCGAGTATCCCGTAAAGCCGAAAACTTCTCGGCCTTTTATAAAAAACTCATTGAAAGCTAATGAATGAATAAGAATCTTCAGCGAATTTTAGTCCTTTTGTAAATGACATGCAAGCGGCAGTGAGCGGACAATCCCGGCGCGCCGGGATTTGCTATTCGCATATAGGCCCGATTTTACTATAATACCAGCTTTTGCATTCTGTGGGTGATATGGCAAGAAAGAGTAAAGAACAAATAGAGCGTGACGAGCAGATATACCAGTTGTCAACGCTGGTGGCGGGGGAATTCTCGCTGCAGGAGGTGCTTGACCGGCTTGCCGAGGCGGCGGTAAAGATTACCGGCGTCAAGGCCTGTTCGATTCGACTGCTTGACCCTCAGACGGGCGACCTTGAAATGCGCAGCACATACGGGCTCAGCGAAGAGTATCGCAACAAGGGCATGGTGTCTAAAGAAGACCCCGTTATCCAGGCGGCGTTTACGGGTGAAGCGGTAATACTGGATGATATGCGCGTTGACGGTCGCGTCAAATATCGCGAGGCTGCGGTGAAGGAGGGGCTTATAAGTCAACTTACCGTGGCCATGCAGTTCAGGGGCAGGGATATCGGAGTGCTTCGGTTGTACAGCCCCGTGCCCAGACAGTTTTATGAAGACAACATCAAGCTTGCCCGTGCGGTTGCATCGCAGTGTGCAGTTGCGATTACGAATGCGCGGTTGTATGCCAGGGCAATTGAAGGGGCGCGGATGCGTGAGCAGATGCGGCTGGCCGGTGTAATCCAGCGCCGAATGATTCCTGAAAAAGCGCCGCAGATACAGGGCCTGGAGATAGCAGCTGCTTATATTCCCTGTTTCGATGTGGGCGGCGACCTGTACGATTTTATCAAGCTGTCGGACAGTCATCTTATCGTAACTATGGCCGATGTTATAGGAAAAGGAATTCCTGCAGCGATAATGACCAGTATGTTTCGCGGGGCGGTCAGGGCGTATGCCGACGTCGGCGGTGCGGATTTGATTAAGCCGACCATCGAACGGCTTAACCGGATGGCGTGCAGGGAAACTACGTCCGGGGAATTTGTTTCATTGTTTTATGCCCTTATAGATGTTGAGCAGATGAAGATGACTTACTGCAACTGCGGGCACGAGCCCACACTGCTCATAAGAGGCGGGCATGTTAATGAGCTTAATACAGGCGGCCTTGTTTTAGGCGTGGAGAGCCAGGCCGAATACGAGATAGGGTCGGTAGGGCTCGCAGACGCCGATACCCTGCTGTTCTCTACGGACGGTCTGACCGACGCGGTGAATTTTCGGGGTGAGTTCTGGGGCAGGGAGCACATGCTCAGCACTGCCAGGAAGTTTGCCAATGAACCTGCGGCTATTATGATGCACAATATACTCGGCTATCGTCGGCGGTTTGTGGGACTTTCGAGACAGATTGACGATACCAGCATAGTAGTTGTAAAGGTAAACAAGTCGCAGCATATAAAGAAGGAGCGGCCTGGTAAATAATGGCCCGTTTGGTAGTTACAATCGACGGTCCTGCAGCAAGCGGCAAGAGTACCATTGCCCGGCTGCTGGCGCAGAAGCTTGGAGCGACGTTTCTGGATACCGGAGCTATGTACCGGGCGGTTACCCTTGCGGCTATGCAGAAAGGAATCGAGCTTTCAGATGAGCAGGAGCTGCTCGATGTGCTGGGAAAAACGAAGTTCGACTTCAGAGCGGATTGGGACAAAATGAGTGTATTTATTGACGGCGTTGATGTTACCGAGCAGATACGACGGCAAAGCGTGACGGGAAATTCACGTTACATTGCATCAGCGCCGAAAATTCGAGCCAGGCTGGTCGAAATGCAAAGGGATTTCGCAGCGGCGCATGAAAAGGTGGTAACAGAAGGGCGCGACCAGGGAACGGTTGCTTTCCCGGACGCCGATGTGAAATTCTTTTTGACGGCTGATATCCAGACCAGGGCGCAACGACGAATGCAGGAATTGAAAGACACCGGAGGCGTTACTTTAGAGGGTCTGGTAAAGTCGATAGAACAGCGTGACGCCAAGGATAGTCAGCGGGCCGAGGGTCCGCTTAAAGCCGCCGAGGATGCGATATTGGTGGACACGACGGATTTGGGTATTGAAGATGTGGTCGAATTGCTTGTTTGTCATGTGAGAAGCGAATGTTCCTGAAATATGTCAAACACGGCTGGTATGTATTTGCCCTTTGGGCCTGCAGGATGTTCTGCGTGGTATTTTTCAGGATGCATCTGAACGGCCAGGAAAATATACCGCGCAAGGGGCCGTTTTTGCTTGTAAGCAATCATCAGAGTTGCCTTGACCCGATTTTTTGCGGTGCGCCTTTACGGCGACAACTGGCTTATGTGGCCCGCGATACGCTGTTTAGAAACTGGACATTTGGATGTATTATTGCCTCGGTGGGTACTATACCCATTCGCCGGGGGACGGCGGATTTAACAGCCGTAAAACGAATGTTTGCGGCGCTGCGTGAAGGATTCGGGTTGTGTCTTTTTCCGGAAGGAACGAGGACTTCCGACGGCAGGATTGCTGCGCTTCGGCCGGGCTTTTCGCTTCTGTGCAGGAAGGCCAAAGCTCCTATAGTTCCGGTGGTGATAGATGGCGCGTTTCAGTGCTGGCCGAAGGGGAAGAAGTTTTTCTCGCCGTGGCAACATATATGGGTCTGGTACGGCAAGCGCATCGAGCCGCAGGAAGCGGCGCGGATGAGTGATGAGGAATTGGCGGCTCATGTGACAAATATCATGCGTCAAATGCTCAATGACTGCAGGGTGAAATTCGGGTACCAGGAGTATGAGTATGCCGACAGTCCAGCCGACGGGGCGGGAGGTGGCGAGAAATTATGAAGGTATTCGTTGCGGAAAAATGCGGTCTGTGCGCAGGCGTAAAAAACGCGATGAGACTTGCCGAGGAAGTACTTCAGAAGGAAGGTGAGGTCTTCAGTCTTGGCCCGATTATTCATAACAACGATGTAGTGAACAGGCTGTCGGCCATGGGTCTTCACACTGTCGATGGTATCGAAGATATTCCTCGCGGTACTGTGCTGATACGCTCGCACGGTGCGGCACCGGCCCAGATTGAGAAACTCAAGGGCAAGGGGTTAAAAATTATCGATGCGACCTGCGTACTGGTCAAGCGGGTTCAAAAAATCGCCACTGAACTGGAGGCAGAAGGTTATACAGTGGTGGTAATGGGAAACAAGGAGCATCCGGAGGTCAGGGCGGTGGTCGGCTGTGTCAACCACGCTACCGTGGTAGCGGATGAGAGTGACCTGGAAAAGCTGCCTGTTGACGGCAGTTTAGGGGTGATTTGTCAGACTACACAGAGCCCGGAGTACTTTGCCCGGATGTTATCCGCAGTCTGCCGTCGCGGTTTTTCCCGGCTCAAGGCGATAAATACGCTGTGCAAAGAGGCCGTAAAAAGGCAGCAATCGGCAGTGGAATTGTGCAAGAAAGTAGATATAATGTTCGTGCTTGGCGGACTGGACAGTGCCAACACTCGCAAGCTGGCCGAGCTGTGCCAGCAGCACAACAGCCAGACGTACCATTTGCAAAATTGGAACGAATTTGATAAAAGTAAGCTCGCCGGCAAGAAAACTGCGGGAGTTACCGCAGGGGCGTCTACGCCCGAATGGATAATATCCGAGTTTGTAGAAAAGCTGGGTGTTTCCGAACCGGATGTTGACTTGTGTTGAATAAGCATTGGCTGCGTGGGCCAATGTGTTTTTTGTTAACCTTAAATTAATAATACGTGCCGTGGTGCACGGCGGCTTTTCGGCGTAAATGTGGGGCGTCGTTAAGCCGGAGACAAACTCCACAGAGGAATAGAAGTTTTATGGTAGATAGAAACTTAGTAAATAAATTAGGATTGTCGGAACAGGAGCTTGACAAACAGGTGGATGAGATGTTTGGCCAGGCCGAGAGTCAATATCTTGAAGACGTGCTGCTGCACAAGGTGGATTCGAGACTGCCGGGGACGATTCTCAAGGGTAAAATCGTATCTCAAATCGGCAATGACGTGATTGTTGAAGTGGGGCTGAAGAGTGAAGGCATCATCGATGCCGGTGAATTCGATGACCCCGAAGAGGTTACTAAAGGCAGAGAAATCGAGGTGCTATTGGAGGACACCGATTCGGGTGACGGCCTTATCCTGCTCAGTAAACGCAAAGCAGACCGTATCAGAGGCTGGGAACGCATTATTGAGACCAAGAAGGAGGGAGACGTAGTTGTCGGCAGGGTCATCAGGCGCATCAAAGGCGGGCTGCTGGTGGATATCGGGGTTCCGGTTTTTCTGCCTGCTTCACAGGTGGATATCAGAAAGCCGGGCGACATAAGCAGGTTCATAGGCAGAGAGGTCAAGTGCAAGATTTTAAAGATTGATATCGAAGGCCACAATATCGTTATCTCCAGGCGCAAGCTCATCGAAGAACAGAGGCAGAGCAGCAAAGAGAACCTGCTTGCCGAGATTGAAGTGGGCCAGGTTAGAAAAGGAGTGGTCAAGAATATCGCTGACTTCGGTGTTTTTGTCGACCTTGGCGGCCTGGACGGCCTATTACATATCAGTGATTTGAGCTGGGGCAGGATTTCGCACCCGTCGGAAGTTGTCAAACTGGACCAGGATCTCGAGTGCATGGTTATCGGGGTCGACAAGGCCAATGAAAAAATCTCACTGGGTCTGAAACAGAAGACGGCAAGCCCGTGGGAAAGCGTCGAAGAGAAATATCCGATAGGGGCCAGGGTCAGAGGCAAGGTTGTCAATGTGATGAACTACGGTGTGTTTGTAAGGCTGGAAGACGGCATAGAAGGCCTGGTCCATATAAGCGAGATGAGCTGGACCAAACGGCTGGGCCATCCAAACGAGATGCTCAATCTCGGTGATGAAATTGAAGTAGTCGTTCTCAATGTGAATAAGGAAAAGCAGGAAATCTCTCTCGGTCTTAAGCAGACCGAAACCAACCCATGGGCGGTGGCCTCGCAGAAGTACCCGCCTGGGACGATTGTTACAGCGAAAGTGCACAGCTTTACCAACTTCGGCGCATTCCTGGAGATTGAAGAGGGCATCGACGGCATGGTGCATATTTCGGACTTAAGCTGGACGAGAAAGTATAACCATCCGAGTGAAGCCATGGAGAAGGACCAGCAGATTAAATGTGTGGTGCTCGATGTCGACGAGAACAAGCAGAGAATTTCGCTCGGCATAAAGCAATTGACGGAAGACCCGTGGCTGCACGCAATACCTGAAAGGTACATTCCTGGTCAGATTATAAAAGGCAAAGTTACAAAGCTGACAAACTTCGGAGCATTTGTGGAACTCGAAGCGGAACTTGAGGGTTTGCTGCACATTTCAGAATTGGCGGACCATAAAATAGATAGTCCCCAGGATATCGTGAAGTCGGGCGACCATGTTGAGGTCAAGATTCTTAAAGTCGACACCGACAGCCGTAAGATAGGCTTATCGCTGCGAAGGGCTCAATGGGCGGCGGAAGAACAGACAACGGAAAAAAGCGAACGAGAAAAACCCGTTGCCGTGCAGACCGTTCTTTCCGACGAGCATGTGACCGGTATGGCTGGGCCGCAGAGCGAAGCACCCGAAGAGCAGCCACAGGAGATGGCCGAAGAGACAGCATCCGAAGAGATTCAGGAAGAGCCATCGCAGGAGACAGCCGAAGAGACAAAGCAACAGGACGATGAAGTATAAATCCTGATTAGCTTATTGATTGAGGTTATTGGCCGCCGGGCTGTAATAATAGCTCGGCGGTTTTATTTTATGCATTCCGCGTCAAGCCAATCCGAGGGGGGGTGCGTTCTTAAGTCTTTTGTTTAAAGGACGTTATGCTCGAAAGCGGCATCGCATTCTGTCACGTTGCATGCTAAACCCAAGGCTGTTTCTAACCGATAGTCCTTGTGTGACCGCGTATTCCTCAGAGGTGGTTAAGTAACTCTGGATGAGTATCAACTTTATCGGCCTTTGCGAAGCGAACCGGCGGGCTTGTTGCCGTGACAGGAGGATAACATAGTTTTCGACGTTACTATAAGAGAATACCTGCGGCAGATTGATGAAGCGCCTCTGCTTACGGTGGAGCAGGAGAGGGAACTCGGACAGAGGGTAATCGAACAAAACGACCCATGGGCGCGCGAACAGTTTGTCCGCAGCAATCTGCGGCTGGTGGTTAACATCGCAAAGAAATTTGTCGGCAGGAGGATGAGCCTAGGCGACCTCATCGAAGAAGGTAATCTTGGATTGATAAGGGCCGTGGATTACTTTGACCCTACGCGCGGCACTCGATTCAGCACGTACGCAGCCTGGTGGATAAAGCAAAGTATTAAGCTTGCCCTGTTGAATAACGTCCAGCCGATGCATGTACCGACCTATATGGTTGCTCTTATTAACCAGTGGCGGCATACCTCGATGGAGCTTGAGGTGAGTCTGGGACGGAGACCTCGGGCGGAAGAAATGGCCGAAATCATGAATCTGCCGTTAAAGAAGGCCAGGATAATAGGGCAGGTTGTCAATATGATTAGTTCAGTCAAGGACACCGCCGGAGACGACAACCTTGAGGACGACCTGCTGCTTGAAGCGGCGCTGCATGATAAAAATGCGGCCCAGCCGGAAGATAATATGGTCGCTCGTGAAGAGCAGGGAAAGGCCTTGAGGCTGCTTGACAACATTGATGAAAGAGAGGCAAGCGTGCTGAGAATGCACTACGGCCTGGACGGCAGAGAGCCCATGAGCCTAAAAGAAATCGGTCAAAAGCTGGGGCTGACCAGGGAAAGAATACGGCAGATACAACGTCACGCACTGACACGGCTGTATGAATACATGAATGAATAACGATTTTCGAGCCAGCCGGTTGGGTCTTGCATTTCTTTTTTTCCTTTTTATCATTTAGGGCATCGTTCTGTTTATTAAGTGCCGTTGTTTGTTGCCTTGGGAAAGTTCGCATGGAAGCACAGCAATTTGACCTCGCTAAATACATTCGCCAAATACCTGATTGGCCGAAAAAGGGGATTCTTTTCAGGGATATCACACCGTTGCTGGCAAATTCAAAGGCTTTTGCAGCCGCCATCAGGCAATTGTGCAGCGGCTTTGAAGATGCCGGGATTGATTATGTCGCGGCGGTTGAGGCTCGTGGATTCATATTCGGTTCAACGGTCGCCGCAGAATTGGGAGCCGGTTTTATACCGATAAGAAAGAAGGGCAAACTGCCCGGTGCGACCGAGTCGGCAACTTACGATTTGGAGTACGGCCGGGACACGTTGCAGGTTCATAAGGATGCGTTTGAGAAGGGCTCAAGGGTCCTGATGGTCGATGACCTGCTTGCAACCGGCGGCACAATGGCTGCGGCATGCGAGCTTATCGAAAAGCTCGGTGGGAAAATTGCAGCTATAGCTTTTCTCGTCGAGCTTTCCGAGCTCCACGGCCGGGATAAGCTGGAAGATTATGACCTGCGTATCCTGATGAGCTTTTGAGGTTTTGTGTTATCAGGTAGAAATAAAAAGGCCCAGGCAAATCTGCCTAGGCCCTTTATATCACCCTCGTTCCAATAGTATTTATCTGCGTTTCCTCAGCAGTAATACACCACCCAGTCCGAGCAGGGCCATAGTTGCCGGCTCGGGAACCGTCGTAGGATAAGCTTTTACGGTAAACCAATCGCAACGGCTTGTGTTATTTGTGTAAAAACTAATATAACCCACACTAAGCTGCTCGATAGGACTGCCATAGAAATACAGGTCCAATTGTCCTCCATCCTCAGAAACTACAGGATTCAAACCCGTGATTTGCTGCAGCCCTTCGCCCACAGTGTATACACATATCTCAGGTTCGTGCCCAATGTCCGCTAAGAAGTCTACGTTGGCGGAATCTTTACCCAGAAGTTGCAGATGGAAATCGGTCCAGTCATCGCCGCACAGGTTCAAAAACCAGATTTTGGCCCAGCCTGCGTATGGTTCATCGTCTATGTGCAGGAAGTCTTCTTCGGTTCCAGGGCCAATCAAAGTGAACTCACAAGGGTCTTCCAAACTGCCCCATTCACCAAAATGTGCAGAAGCAGTTGAAGCTAAAAGAAAAATCAAAAGACATCCGAGAAATGCAGCCGCAGATGTAAAACTCCTCATCACCTTCTCCTCATTCATCGCTGAACTCAAACTCACTTCTTTTAGTTTCGCCCGCATCGAGCTTCTCCTATAAGCTCCTGCAGGCCTACACTCTCACATACTTACATTTTGCCGTCTGGCCGTGTAAAAATCAAGCATTTTCTTTGTTTTTTCGCGTATATAGTGACATTTTTCTTGTCGGCGCGGTAAGTATTATGAAATAAGTCACTTGCAATTCCCTGTGCCGAGCAGGGTTTTCCAAAAAAATTTAAGAAGTAAATTACTATGGTATCTGTTGCGGGGACGTTTCCGAACAGTTCGGCACTTTTTGATGCGGACTTAGTGCATCAGCTTTGATTGGTTAGTGACACATTCCCTGCGTGCGATAACGATTCTATCGTTATTCTGTAAGTCTTTTTCAACCAAGATATCATTGAACAGATGTGTCTGCTCAAGCAGTTCCTTTACTTTTTGTCCCTGGGCATAACCGGTCTCGAACATTAAGGCGGTGTTTGGTTTTAAGAACGGTTCGGCCTGCTCGCAGATTCTTCGATATACGTCAAGGCCGTCCGCTCCGCCCATCAGTGCCGCGGCCGGTTCATAGTCCTTTACATTTCGTTCGAGTGTTTCATATTCGCTGCTGGTTACATAGGGAGGGTTGCAGACTATAAGGTCGAACCTGCATTTGTCCAGCTCCGGTATGAGTGGCTCGAAGAGGTCGCCGTGGAGAAATCTTATCCGCTCAGCAACTGCGTGTTTTTGAGCGTTCTGCATGGCCACCTGTAAGGCGGCGTCCGATATATCGGTTGCGAGCACATCGACGTCGGCGACGTTCTTTGCGACGGCAACGGCGATACAGCCGGAACCTGTACACAAATCGCAAACGAGCTGTTTGCCGGGACGCTCTCTTAGAAACTCGATTGCACGTTCAACAAGCAGTTCGGTTTCCGGCCGGGGGATAAGACAATCGCGTGTAACCGCCAATTCGAGCGAATAAAACTCGCATTTTCCCGTCAGATACGCCACGGGTTCGTTTTCGCCGGCCCGTTTGACGAGCTGGTGGAGCCGGTCTAATTGTGACTTGGCTACAAGCTTGTCAAAATTGGTGTAGAGCTCGATTCGTTTTAGGCCAAGCACGTGCGAGAGAAGTAATTCGGCGCTGAGCCGGGGGCTGTCAACGGCTTTTTGTGTGAAGAAGTCGGTAATCCAGTCGAGCAGCTTCTTAATCGTCCAGTCTTCCATGAGTGGATTTGTACATTAAGAACCGGCAGAATGGAAGAGGTAGTTCCTTGCATTTATCCGGTGAGAAAATCGGCGGCCTCTTTAATATTCTCAGCGGCCGATACGAGGAACAGTTCGTCGCCCTGGTTAATTATGCGGTCGCCTCGCGGAATAGTAAACTCATCATTTTGTTTATTATATACTGCCAGGAACGTACATGCCGAGGGGAATCTCTTGTTAGTGGTTATATCCCTGACGGTTTTACCGGCGACCTTTCCGTCCTGCGGCACAATTACCCTGAATATATCGGCTTTGCCGCTGCCGATTGTGGCAATCTTCTGTACCTCGGGCTGCTCGATTTCGATAATCATCTGGTTGACCATCAAATCCGTTACGGCGAGGATGGTATTAACGCCAGCCACTTTATAAGCGTTTTCATAAGCAGTGTCGCGCATGCGGACGATGACCCTGGGCACGTTGAAACTCTTGGCCATGATTGCGGCAGCGAGGTTGTGAGGGTCGCTGGCAGTTGCCGCGACGAAGACGTCAGCCTTTTGGATTTTCGCGTCCTTGAGTATTTCTATCTGGCTGGCACTACCGCAGACAGCAACCACTCCGGTTTCGGCGTACATCTTTTCGCACAGCTCTTTGTTTTGTTCGATGAGCACGACATCATGCTTGTTTTCGAGCAGCGTTTTGATTAAACCGCCGCCGACCATTCCGCCGCCTGCCACTACTATATACATCTTTGGGACCTCCAAAATTTAAGGGACTGTTTTTTTTATCTCCAGCTCCTGCGCGAGAACAAAAGCAATACGGGCAGAATCTCCAGCCTGCCTGCCAGCATTCCGATTATATAAGTAATCTTGACTACCGGGCTGATTTCTATCATTTGTTGGACCGAGATATAGCAGGGTCCGATATTGCCCAGCGCCGAGAACATGCCCGACAGCGATTCCCACGGCCCGTGCCTGCTGAACAGGGCGGTTATAGCTCCGCCGACAAGCAAAAATACAATCCAGGTGTAAAACAACGCGGAAACCCGGTGGACCTCGTCATCAGACACCGGCTTATTGTCAATGGTCAAAGGGGAAACGGTCCTGGGGGAGTTTCTGATTTTGAACAGCTCCCGCATCATAAGGCGGTTCAGGATAGCTACTCGCAGCACCTTGAAGCCGCCGCCCGTTGAACCGACACAACCGCCGATTACCATCATTATCAAAAACAACTGCTTTGATACCGCGCCAAAGAAATCGCCTCCAATATCTTTTGTGCCGAATCCGGTGGTTGTCAGGACTCCGATGACCTGAAATATGGTTGTTCGGAAGATTTCCTCGAACTCGGCGAAGGTCGTTTGGCCGCCTTTAGTGAACAATTGTTCCAGGGCTCCGCTTTTGTACATATGGTCTATGATTATTATTCCGGTAAAGGCCAGTATCATTCGCCACCAGTACCTGACCTCGATGTTGTCCCAGAGTGCCTTGACGTCGCCGGTGAGTACGCGGTAGTGGACGAGGAAGTTGATTCCTCCGAGCATCATGAAGAAGGTTACCGTGTATTCAATCATCTTGTAATGAGGATGGCCGGCCTGGCGATAAAACTCGATGCTGGCATCGTGGGGTGAATAGCCGCCGGTCGAAAGCGTGGTAAGAGCGTGACATATCGAGTCGAATATCGGCATTTTTTCCAGTGCATAGGCTGTCGCGGCAAGAACGGTAAAGAGCGTATATATGAGCCACAGGATTTTGAGTGTGCTGAACAGGCCAGGCATTGGACGGCTGGATGAGATTTTGTGACTTTCAGCGCCGAACAGATGATGCGCTCCGCTGCCATAGGTGACCACTAAAAAGAAAGACAATATACCGATGCCGCCGAGCCATTGTGTCAACGAGCGCCAGAACAGGATGCTCTGAGGCATACTGTCAAGACCGGAGAAGACGGTTATCCCGGTTGTTGTAAAACCACTCATCGCCTCGAAATATGAGTTGAGATAGCTTTGGCCGAGACCTATCACGAATGGTATCGCCCCTATTGCCGAAGCTGCCAGCCAGCTTATGGCGCACAATAACATCGAGCCGGTCGTATCGAGCGGCTGAGGTTTGCACAATCGGGTCAGCAGAAAACCAAGTAATACCGAGCCGGCCGCCGGCACCGCGAATGCCAGAAACGTCCGCCAGCCTTCGTTGTCATTTTGCCAGTGAATTACAGTAAATATAAGGGGGAACAATATGAGTATAGCCAGCACCAGCAGGAAGGTGCCGGTCAGATTCAGGATACAGCGAGCTTTCTGGAATCTTTGTCTCATTTTGCGCCAGGGCCGGGCAGCGAGCTGCCCTAAAAGAAGCCTTGTTTTATTCACGTAGAAATCGGCAAAAAGAGGTGCTGTCTTGAGCTTATATTAGCGGACGTTGGGCTTAAATATAGACCTTATCCATCATTCGAGGAAAGGCGATGCACTGGCGAATATGTCTTTCGCCGGCCAGCCAGGCTACGGTCCGTTCGACGCCCAGGCCGAAGCCCCCATGCGGCACCGAGCCGTATTTACGCAGGTCGAGATACCAGGAATAATTTTCCGGCGTTAGATTTTGTTCTTTGATTTTTGCAAGCAGTATATCGTAATCGTCCTCGCGCATGGAGCCGCCTATGATTTCACCAAAGCCAGCTGGCGCCAATAAATCGAAATTCCGAACGACCTTGTTATTTTCCGGGTCGGTCTTCATATAAAAGGCCTTTGCCTGTTTAGGGTAATGTGTAACAAAGACGGGTTTATCGTGCATCTGTGAAATAATAGTCTCATCGGAACCGCCGAGGTCTTTTCCCCATTGGAATTCGGCGGCGAGCTGCGCATGTTTGGGATTGTTCTCTATCCTGGTATCGACTTCGACAAGACTCGATCGTAGTTCGATAAGCTCGGCTGCTATTTTGTCCTTCTTCCACTGTTTTAGCTTAGGGTCTTGCTGCTGTGCTTCGAGCTCAGTAATACGGTTTTCGATTTTTTGTTTTTCGGCCTGCAATTCGGTCAACTGGGCGGCGAGAAAATCCTTCGCTTTGTCGCTTGTCAGTATGTCGCCAACATCTGTGTAGGTGAGGCGATAGAAGGGAGGCTGTATCTTCTCCAGTGAGGGGACGTCGGCTTCCAACGTTTCAAGCTCGGTGCGGTTCTTTTCGAGGACCGCAGTTACGATGGAAGAGACGAAGTTTTCAGCGGTTTCCAGCAGGCCGTCAAGGTCGATAAAAGCAATTTCCGGCTCGACCATCCAGAACTCGGTCAGGTGCCGGCGGGTTTTGCTTTTTTCGGCTCTGAAAGTCGGGCCAAAGCAGTACACCCTGCCGAAACTCATCGCCGCCGCTTCGAGATACAACTGGCCGGTCTGGGTCAGGTGAATCGGCTGGCCGAAATAATCGACCTCGAATAACGAGCCGACCTCTTCGCCTGCGATGGTGGTGAATATCGGCGTATCTATCAGTATAAAACCGTTGTTGTTGAAAAAGGTGCGTATTGCGTCGATGACGGTATGGCGGATTTTGCCGATGCACCACTGCCTGTGACTGCGAAGATGCAGATGCCGGTTCTTCAGTAGAAAGTCTATTCCGTGCGACTTGGGCGTTATGGGATAATCTTTTGATTCGCCGATTATCCTTGCGTCGGTTACAGCCAGTTCGTAACCGCCGGGGCTGCGCGGCTCCTGACGAACAATCCCGCTGACGCATAACGACGATTCCTGGCCTAAGTGTCGTAGCTGCTCGAAAAGTTCATCGGGAATTTTGCCTTGTTCGACGACACACTGGCACAGGCCGGTCCCATCGCGCAGGACGAGAAACTGCACCTTGCCGCTGCTG
>Ga0315537_1001341_pt1 | contig 19454 bp, 13 predicted proteins | sample SalMarSW160270MG_FD_203091 | JGI IMG/M metagenome (GOLD analysis project Ga0315537, IMG submission 203091) | Salt marsh sediment microbial communities from the Plum Island Ecosystem LTER, Massachusetts, United States - Salt Marsh Sediment SW1602-70 ...
CCATTGTTTTTAATAATAATCCATTCTTGTCAGGATCAGACCAAATAATGCCATTTATTCAATGGGTTATGGCTACTCACAACATAAGGCAAGAAAGCACACGCTTTTAAATGATCCATTTTCGTGCTATAGTCTCAATATATCTGAAATTTCAATGATAATGATCTAACAGTTTGGTATCATCTTTAATGGCTGGTAACAATTAGGCACTTTTTTGTTTCATATAGGCTTCTTATATAGTCGGCTTCATAACATCCCAATATGGCACAAAGACGCGCCGGATGATTGTCCGGTTGAGTTCAGATTGAGTTATAGAAAGCGCTTCATTAAACTCTTTAATGATATGTGATATCATTTCGACGTTGAAAAATGGTCCAGGAGGATTTGTACAATGAAACCAAGACTTGCTAAATTAGAGCACCGTTTACGGCGCGTCGCGGGAGGTGTAAACCATGCATGACCGAACTACAGACACAAACGGTCCCGAGGCAGCCCCCAGTCGTTGGCGTCAGATACTTCTCAACCGCTGGTTGCTGGCCGGGGTCGCGGCAGTGGTGTTGTATGCCCTACTTGGTTTTTTACTGACACCCTGGATCGTCACACGCTATGTCAGCAATTACGCTGTGGAAAAGCTCAAACGCAAAGCATCCATTGCCGAGGTACACGTCAACCCCTTCCTATTCACCTTTGAGGGAAAGGACTTTGCACTCCAAGAGGCGGATGATCGCCCAATTATTGGCTTCGGCCGGCTGTTTGTAGACTTCGAGCTCTCAAGCCTTTTCCGCTGGGCATGGACGTTTGCCGACATTCGTATAGAACGACCGTCGTTGTACATCGAGATCCAGCACAACGGCCGTCTTAATTTCGCAGATCTTGCTGACAGCTTTCCCAAGTCGGAAGGTTCTCCTCCCACCGATCATCGCCTGCCACGACTCCTGTTGCAACACGCTCAGGTCGTTGACGGCAGCTTCACTTTCAGCGATCGTTCCCATCCCACTCCTGCTGCAGAGACATTTTCACCCCTTAATTTCGAATTTAATGAGATATCAACCCTTCCGGAACGCAAAGGCCCCTACACCGTCAAGGCCGATCTTCCCGGCGGCGGTACGGTTGGCTGGCGGGGCGAAATATCTTTACACCCTATCTTTTCCGAAGGTGAGTTAAGCATGGCTGGTTTCAAGCTGGCCACAGCCTGGAAATTCGCTCAGGACGAATTGAACCTTGCCGAGCCTTCGGGCGAAATGGACTTCAGCACCCGCTATCGATTCGATTATCAAGAGCGCACCCCTCTCTTGGTGTTGCAGAACGCGAAGTTCGCACTCAAGGGGCTTTTGCTTACAGAAAATGGCAAGAACAACCCCTTGCTTGCCCTGAAAGCAATTGAAGCCGATGGCATGCATTTCGACCTTCAAGCACGGGAACTCATGGTTCCGAACATCGTCGTGCGTGACGGTAAGGTCGCGGCATCGGTGGATGAAAAGGGGGTGTTCGACTGGCAGAAACTCGTTGTCAACCAAGAACCCGTGGACGTGAAGGCATCAGTCCCTGGCGCCTCAGAGCCGGCCGACCGGCCATGGCGCTTGACGGCAGGAGAGGTGAAAGTCGAAAACGTTGCGGTGGATTATACAGACCGCAGCCGCGCTACCCCCCTGGCGTTTGTCGTCGGCAGGATTAATATTGTGTTGAAGGCATCGGCAGAAGTCGGCACCGGGCCGGTCAAAGCAAGTGTGGACGCTATGAAAGTGAAATTGAGTCGCGTTGCGCTTTCTGAGGCAGGTGACGGCATCCCCCTCATCGCGCTTGATACGCTCTCTCTGGATGATGGCCGCATAGATATCGGCGACCGTGCGATTACTCTCACGCGGATGGAGGCCATCGGCGGCGAAACAAGCATGGTGCGCGACAAAGACGGGCGGATCCAGCTGGTAGAATTTCTAAACCCTGGTGACAAAGGCTTGATTAAGCGCGAAGTTATCGAGGCAGGCAAAAAGGCGATGGCCGAGGGCAAGCCCTGGTCGTTTCGGCTTGATGCGTTTGAGTTAAACGGCTTCAAGGTGGCGCTGCAAGACCGGACCTTTGTTCCGGATGTCGTTTATAGTCTGAAAGATATCCGCGCGTCGTTAAAAAATCTCACCAACGACAAAAAGACACCTATTGACTTTAATACTGCATTCAAGGTTGTACAGGGTGGAAGCGCAAGTGTCAGTGGCCAGGTCGGCCAGATCGGCGACCATGCTGACGCACGCGTGAAATTAATAGGGTTAAACATCAAGCCGCTGAATCCGGCCGTAACCAAGTTCACGATGCTTGCGCTCGAGTCTGGCAACATCTCTGTGTCGACCCGTGTGAAGTATCGTTCTACCAAATCCGGTCCGCAATTGCGCGCTAACGGCTCCGTAAGCTTGGGCAATCTCAGGCTGAATGAAACCGACACCGGGGAACGATTTCTTGAATGGAAAGAGATGGCTGCGAATGGAATAAAGTTTGGGCTGTCGCCCAATCGTTTGCAGATCGAGGAGGTGAGGCTGCTGGAACCTGGCGCAAAGGTTGTGATCTTTAAAGACCACAGCGTAAATCTGGCCAAGGTGCTAAGGGATCAGAATGCAACGATCACTGATAAAAAACCGCAAACGGCACAAACGCTGTCTCCGGCCGTCGTGTCGCAAGAAAATCGGGCACTTTTTCCGGTGAACATCGATCGGGTTCGCGTGGAAAAAGGCGTCGTTGATTTTGCTGACCTTAGCCTGGTACTGCCTTTCGCTACCCAGGTGACTGATTTTAACGGAGGTGTTACGGGCATCTCTTCGGAGCCGACGAGCCGTGCCTCGGTCAAGTTTGACGGCCGAGTAGACGAATATGGTCTCTCCACAGTGAAGGGTAGCTTGAGTCCGTTCACACCCAAAACGTTCACTGATATTTCTGTGTTGTTCCGTAATGTGGAGATGAAACCGCTCTCCCCTTACAGCGCAACGTTTGCCGGACGGAAAATCGCATCCGGAAAGCTTAACCTCAACCTGGAATACAAAGTCCAGAACAGCGAACTTCTCGGAGAAAATAAAGTATTGCTGGAACAATTCACACTCGGCGAGCGGGTGGAAGCGCCCGATGCGATTAGGCTGCCGCTGGATCTTGCTATTGCCCTCCTTACGGACACCGAAGGTAAAATCGATGTTGCAGTACCGGTGAGTGGCAACGTGGACCATCCGGATTTTAAATACGGGCGTGTGATTTGGCAGGCATTCGTCAAACTGATCACCAAAGTTGTAACCGCACCGTTCCGAGCGCTGGGAAACCTTTTTGGCGACAAGGGCGAACAGATGGACGCCATCGCTTTCGATCCCGGTAGTGCCCGCCTGCTGCCCCCGGAGCAGGAAAAACTAACAGCGGTTTGGGAAGCTCTCAAAAAACGACCCCAACTGCGGCTGATAGTAGAGGGTCGTTTTGACCCTAAAATGGATGGTGAAGCGTTGCGTACCGAGCGTACACGGAATGCTCTTGCTAAACAGATGGGCGTTAAGCTCGCTCCCGAAGAGGATCCGGGACCGATCGCATTCGATAGCGCAAAGACGCAAAAAGCTCTGGAAAAGCTATTGGAAACGCGCAGTGGAGACACCGCCATCGCCGACTTCGAAACACAGTACGAAAAAGCAACCGGCAAGAAGGCCAAACGGACAAATTTCGCCATGGCGGTTATCGGTTGGGCAAGTTCCGATACCGCCTTTTACCAGGCGATGTTCAAAGAGCTGGTAAAACTGGAGCCGCTCACCGACAATGACCTTAAGGAACTCGCTCTGAGTCGTGCGGAAGGAATCATAAAGGAGCTAAAAACGACCGCCGGATTGGACGACACGCGAGTGACTGTCGGAACTTCCGGGCCGGCGGAGAAAATCTCGACAAAGACCGTTAATACCAAGCTCACACTTGACGTCATCAAACCATCGGCATAGATGCGTCAAGATTTTGTCATCAGATCAAGTCGATTACTTCTGTAATCGCTTGTTTGTTAAAGGTATAGGCATCTAAGGTGCTCATCCTGTTTGAAACAGATCTTTTTCGTTTCCGGATGGTCTTGTCTTTTATTTAAAAGGAGACACGCAGACAAATGGAAATGTTTTATGCAAGCAGAATGACACACTTATTTTTTAATAAAAAGAAACGTCTGACATTCAACAAACCGTTTTTAAAATATTGAGACAAAAATAATATCCGCGCTAATACATCCAATATAGGAAAAGAGAGACTCTATTAGAAGCAGGGTCAAATTTGGCCCTGCCTTTGGATTATTGAGAGTTGTGATAGCTGCTATTTATAGCAGTTCCGTGTATTTCTTGGATATCAATCCGATATCTCGTTAAACCTTGGCCGGTAATTGAATGATTAAAGCAGGTTTGAACGATAAAGTTCCCCGGAACCAACTTGCTCCATTTTGAAGATTACAATAAAGACGGCGGGCGGAAATACGGTTTCCATACATATGGAAAATATTTATGCTTAAACCATCGTCATCGTCGTCATTATCAGAATCTGTTTAATTCCCAGTAAGTTGAAAATGACGATACTAATGACGGTCTAACGGACAAAACCATCCCGACTATTTTTGATATCGCTGTAAAATCGGTTCCGCAGAATTCTGAATCAGCAATATTCACCTCCTACTCTGAACTTTCTCCGTCTGGCTGGGATTGAGGGTGAAGAAATATGCTTGCAAATCATCGTCCATATCGTCCACATCGTCTAGACACTATAAAATCAGTAAGTTAAAACGGACGATCATTGGACGGTCTCCCAGGTTTGGACGATCATAGCTTTTGATAAAAGACAGGTGGATATCCTAAATCGCTTCCGCAGAATTCTGCGTATGCGATATTTTGTAGTATAAATAGATCGTAATAGTCCTACCGTCTGTCTCCGCATACTTATGTTCCAGTTCTGGAATACACTGTTTTTCCTATTACTAACGCTCTATTTTCCTGTAGTTTTAATTACACTGGATGGACGCTTTGACAGAAGTGTCATTACATTTGAGTGTAATATGTAGGATGTTGTAATTACGCTGGTATTAAATTTTACTGGGACTGCGGCTTTGCTGTAATGACGATTCTATGGCTCCTATATATACACAATGTCCCATGTAAAATTTATTTGCCATTAAAAGGGGACGGGGATGAATTTAGGCGTTTCTTTTTCATTTGGTTGCGGTAATAAAGTCACATGCCACGTCAAGCCGGAATAGATGCGCCGGGTGCCTTGCTGTGGCTGGGCGATTCGGGATCCGGGCCTGACGGCAACGGAGGTTGGCAAGTACCTCGAACTGATCAAGTCCGCTGTGAGTCGGGCGGCCACTAGAGGTCAAAAACCGATCGTCGATCAATCCTTGTCCCTGAAAGACTATAAACGCGTAATTTCAATTTCGTGCCCTTTTTACATATCGATTATTCCTATTCTTACCCCTTGTTTCTATTAAGAAAACCAATTTGACTTGACCGTTATGTTTGTGATAACCATCCAAATTTAAAGAGATTGCCCGGTAATATTAATGATGAATTTATGAAAGCATCTTTTTTCAACTAAATTATAGGGGATTTTATGAAGGCAAAACTTTTTCGGATCGGCTGTGTACAGGCATCTTTAATTTTAGCATTGTCTTTTACTCTTGTTTCTACAGTCCAGGCGGGTGACTTGGATGCATTTATGGGAGAAAAAGGAACCCTGAAAATTTCCGGCGGTACCGCACACATTCCCGTGATGAAAGAAGCAAGCAAACGGATTATGACCTTTAACAGCGACATTCAGATCAGTATTGCCGGCGGCGGATCAGGGATCGGCATCAAGCAGGTGGGTGAGGGACTTGTGGATATCGGAAATTCCGGCCGCAAACCCACCGATAAGGAGATTAATGACTATCAGTTGAAAATGTTTAAATGGGCTATTGACGGGGTCGGTGTTGTTGTAAATCCTGAGAATAAGGTAAAAGCACTAAGCAAAGCCCAGCTCGTTGATATTTTTTCCGGGAAAATTGGTAATTGGAAAAGCATCGGCGGTGTACACAAATCCATTAATGTTTATACCCGGGACAAGGCCAGCGGTACAAGAGATGTATTCTGGAAAAAGGCCATTGACAAAGGAGAGATTACTGACAAGGCGAATTTTGTTGTCTCCAATGGAGCCATGAAATCGGCCATATCCAGTGACCCCTATGGCATCGGGTACGTGTCTGTCGGTCATATCGATGAGAGTGTGGCTCCGGTTGCACTGGACGGGGTGGTACCCACCCTGGAAAATGTGAAAAAGAGCAAGTATAAGATTGCCCGTGGTCTTTATAGCAACACAAAAGGAGAACCCTCCGGTCTCGTAAAAAAGTTTATCGAATATCTTTTTAGCCCTGAAGGTCAGCAACTTTCAGCGGATAAAGGGTTTATTCCTGTTAAATAATGAAGGTTATTGATCGCTTTGCAGAAAAATTCTTTTGGGTTGCAGCAGTACTGAGTCTTTCAGTGACCGTCCTTATCTTCGGATTCATGGTAATTTTGGGTTTCCCTTTGTTTAAGGGAGGCCAATTTATCGAGCTTCTTTCAAAACCCTGGCTGCCGGATCACGGTATTTTTGGCATCTATCCCATGATCGTGGGCACCCTATCTATCGCCCTTCTGGGTTTGGGTTTTGCTTTTCCTTTATGTTTAGGGTGTTCCGCATTCATCAGTGTGCTCGGGCCCAAAAGATTAGGCCGGATCCTGAAAAAAACCGTTCAGATAATGACGGGAATTCCTACAGTAATCTATGGATTTGTGGGTATTTTCCTTCTGGTTCCCGTAATCCGTGAGGTATTTGAAAGCGGGTCAGGAATGTGCATTCTTTCCACATCCTTGCTTTTGGCAATTCTTATTTCCCCCACCATGATTCTCTTTTTTTCGGATAGCTTTGATCAAGTGCCCAAACCTTTTCTGGATGCGGTAGATGCATTGGGAGGAAATAAAGCTCAAAAAATTCTGTATGTTATTCTTCCCTATTCATGGCGGGGGGTCTTGACGGGACTGATACTGGCCCTGGGGAGGGCTATGGGGGATACCATGATTGCATTGATGGTTGCGGGAAATGCAGTGGCGATTCCTGATTCGGTGCTGGATTCGGCCAGAACCCTTACCGCACATATTGCCTTGATTATCGCCGCTGATTTTGAGAGTCTGGAATTTAAGACGCTCTTCGCCTGCGGCATCATCCTTTATCTCTTCACCACCTTCATTGCTTTATCGGTTCGATCTATTGACTCGAAGTTCTGGAGAAAAAAATGATGGATCGTGTGCTGGAAAAAGTCGTGGCAGGATTTTCATGGATTTGCGCTATGGTTCTTCTGGGAACTGTTTTTTGTATCGTCGGGTACTTGCTTATAAACGGCCTCGGTACGATAAACGTTACGCTCATATTCGGAGAAACCGATCCCGTGGATGCCCTTTTGTTTCGCAAACAGGTCTTTGATGGTCTATTCCCGGCCATCGTTGGCACCTTCGCACTGGTGGCTTTGTCCGTTTCCTTTGCGGTGCCCATAGGGATTGCGGCCGGCATCTACATGGCGGAATATTGTCGGGGAGTCCTAAAAAGAGTTTTTAGCCTGTTTTTCGATGTGCTGGCCGGAATTCCTTCTATAGTGGTGGGACTGTTCGGGTTCTCGGTGGCCATATTTTTGCATAATTATTTTTCCTCCCGGATTTATCCTTGCCTGTTAATATCTGCTCTGTCCCTGGCTTTTCTGGTTTTGCCTTACCTTATTCGCACTACTCAGATCTCTCTGGAAAATCTCCCTGAAGATATACGGCAAACAGCACCGGCGCTGGGCGCAACCAAACTGCAAAATATCTTTTATGTGCTGATTCCCAGATCCCTTTCCGGTATGGCCAGCGGTGTTATACTGTCCATTGGCCGCTGCGCTGAGGATACGGCAGTGATCATGCTCACCGGCGCTGTAACTATGGTGGGGGTCCCAAAGTCCGTTTTTTCAAATTACGAGGCGCTCCCGTTTTATATCTACTATATTTCCTCCCAATATTCTAATAAACAAGAGCTTTTGAGCGGATACGGCGCTGCGATAATTCTATTGGTTATCTGCGGGCTGCTGTTTACGGTGGCATTCTTTGTTAAACACCGCCTAGCTTATCACGCGCTTTACAGGCAATGAAGTAACTTTTAAGAAAATCTTATAATAAGAATTCTGTTTTTTTCTGATAACCGGTTTATGGATAATGAGATAAAAATAAAAATTGACGGTCTTTCTTTTTTCTACAACGAGCATCGGGTCTTAAATAATATTACAGCAGGCTTTCCGGAACACACCATTACGGCCATTGTCGGCCCTTCGGGAAAGGGTAAAACTACGTTCCTGATGACTTTAAACCGTCTGTGGGAAAGCATTTCCGAAGCCAGGATGGAAGGCAGGGTGGAGATTCGCTTTGGTGATCGATTCCACAAAATATATGATCCGTCCTATCCACTTTCCCAATTGAGGCGTTTGGTGGGAATGGTCTTTCAGGTTCCCAATCCCCTGCCCATGAGCATATATAAAAATGTTGCGTTTCCGTTAAAATTGGCAGGCATGAAAGACAAGAACATCATTTCCGGGAAAGTTGAAACAGCCTTGAAGAGAGCCTTTCTCTGGGAAGAAGTCAAAGACCGGTTAACGGACAATGCCTTTGCACTATCCGGTGGTCAGCAACAGCGACTCTGCATTGCAAGGGCCCTGACCCTTGGGCCGGAGATTTTATTGCTGGATGAGCCCACATCATCCCTGGATGCCAATGCCGGTGCCGTCATCGAAGAACTAATGCTCAGCCTGAAGGAGCGGTGTACACTTTTGATGGTCTCGCATTACCTGGATCAGGTCAAGCGGATTGCCGATACAACGATGGAGTTATCTGACGGAAAATTACTCGAATATCCAAACAGTTAGAGAAAAGAAGCAATGAGTTGGAAATAGAATATTTCCAGCTAAAAAAACAGTTAGAGAAGAAGCCATTCACGGGTTCGATTTGAAAACATCATTCTTTGATGAAAACCTCCAAAAATTGCCCTGAGGAGACCCAAAGTTATTGATTTAAATTATCTAAGAATCTTATCCTTCAACTTACCGGAACATTTAAATGTAACAATCTTCCTGGGTGCCAACATCATGGCGTTATGGGTAGCTGGATTCCGGGCCGGGAATTTTACCGTGTCTTTTGAATCGCCGCGATATAAAGGATTGGAGATCGTCCATGTAAACATAAAAAACAGGGGTCACCACAAGGGTTAGAAACTGGGAAAAGAGCAACCCGCCGACAACCGCCAACCCTAAAGGCTGACGGGATTCGGCCCCCGCACCAAGTCCCAGCGCAATAGGCAGCGTCCCCATAAGGGCGGCCATCGTGGTCATCATAATGGGCCGGAACCGAACCATGCAGGCCTCGTGGATGGCCTCCACCGGCCCTTTGCCCTCTTTCCGTTCAGCTTCCAGGGCAAAATCGATCATGATGATGCCGTTTTTCTTGACGAGCCCTACCAGCATGATAATGCCCACAAAGGCATAGATGCTAAGATCGATACGGAAGATCAGCAGCGTGACCAGTGCGCCGAAGCCTGCAAAGGGCAAGGACGAAAGGATGGTGACAGGATGGATGAAACTCTCATAGAGGATCCCGAGCACCATGTAAATCACCAGGATGGCCATCAGCAACAGCAGACCGAGGCCGCTCACCGAAGAGCGGAAGGCTTCGGCGGTTCCCTGAAAACTCGTACTGATGGTGGCCGGCAGGGTTTTGCGGGCCAGATTTTCCACCTGGCTGACCGCCTTGCTCAATGGATAGTCAGGTCCGAGGTTAAAAGACAGCGTCACTGAAATCGCCTGGCCCGTGTGGTTGATGGAAAGGGGGCCCAGACCCTGGGTGATGGTTGCCACGCTCGTCAGCTGCACAAGCTGCCCGGCCCGGGAACGGACGTAAAGCAAAGACAGGGCCCCAGGGTCGCGTTGGAAGCGCGGCTCCACCTCCATAATAACCTGATACGTGTTGTTCGGGGTGTAAATGGTCGAAATCTCCCGGGAACCGTAGGCGTAGTAAAGCGTGTTCTCGATCGCCTCCGCCGTCACGCCCAGGGCCGAGGCCTTGTCCCGGTCGATCTCGACGGTCACCTGGGGATTTTTTATCTCCAGATCGCTGGTGATATCCTGAAAGCCCTCCAGGCCTTGCATTTTTTCTTCCATGATCTGGGCGTATTTATAAAGCTCCGCCGTGTCCGAGCCTTGCAGGGTAACCTGGTACTGGGCCTTGGTCAGTCGTCCTCCGATTTGGATGGGCGGAAGGTTCTGCAAAAAAGACTTGATCCCTGGGATCGTTGCCAGTTTGGGACGGAGCTGATCGATAACCTGGTCGGCCGATAATTTTCGCTCGGACCGAGGTTTAAGATGCATGAAGGCAATGCCGGTGTTGCTGGTGGTGGAGCCTCTGGCTCCCGCGGTCGAGAAGAAACTTTCCACGTTGGGGTTTTGCCGGATCACCTCGGCCACGGCCTGCTGGTGCTCCATCATGGCATCGATGGAAATGCCTTCGGCAGCCTGGGTAAATGCGAAGATGGCCGAGCGATCCTCATTGGGAATGAAGCCTTTGGGGATCGCTATGAAAAGGTAAACCGTTGCCAAGAGGATGATCCCTGAAAAAATCATGGTCAGGCGGCGATGATGAAGGCTCCACTTTAACCCGATTTCATAAATGTCGAGCATTTTCTTGAAAACCCGTTCCGAAGCATCGTAGATCGCACTGTGACGCGTACCGGTATGGGACCTCAGAAATCGGCTGCAAAGCATGGGGGTCAGCGTCAGGGACACAAAACCCGAGATCAGGATGGCCACCGCGATGGTCACGGCAAACTCGTGAAAGAGCCGGCCGATGATACCGCCCATGAACAGGACCGGGATGAAAACAGCGGCCAAAGAGAGGGTCATGGAAAGGATGGTAAAGCCGATCTCGCGGGATCCTTTGAGCGCGGCATTGAAGGGATCCTCCCCCATTTCAATGTGTCTCACGATGTTTTCCAGCATGACAATGGCGTCATCCACCACAAACCCCACCGACAGCGTCAGCGCCATGAGAGACAGGTTGTCGAGGCTGTAACTTAAGTAGTACATGACGGCAAAGGTGCCGATAATGGACATGGGCAGCGCCAGGCTGGGGATGACGGTGGCCGACAGGTTTCGTAAAAAAAGAAAGATGACCAGAACCACCAGAACCAGGGCTATCACCAGGGTCAGCTTCACGTCATTGACCGAATCCTTGATGGGCACGGAACGGTCATAAAGCACATGCAGCGAAACCGATGCCGGAATGTACGTTTTAAGCGTGGCAACAAGCTTGCGCACGTCACCGGCCACCTTGACCGTGTTGGTGCCGGGCTGTCTCTGGATCGCCAGGATCACGGAACGGTCGTTGTGGGCGGCATCCACATACCAGGCCGCGGTTTTGTTGTTTTCCACGCTGTCGATCACAACACCCAGGTCCTGAAGACGAACGGGGCTCCCGTTTTGATAAGCAACGATCAGGGGCAGGTATGCGGCGGCGTTTTGTAGCTGCCCCGTGGCCTGCACCGTGTAGGCCACGTGCAGCCCATCCAGCGTTCCCGTGGGCAGGTTCACGTTGGCCTGCTGCACCGCCTGGGCCACTTCATCCAGCCCGATGCCCTTGCTTGCCAGGCTGTTGGGATCCAGCCGGACGCGAACTGCGTATTTCTGGGAACCGTAAACCAGCACCTGGGCCACCCCGCTCACCATGGAGATGCGTTGGGCCAGCAGTGTCTGCCCGTACTCATCAAGATCGGAAAGCGGCAGCGTCGGTGATGTGAGTGCAAAATAAATAATGGGTTTGTCCGCCGGGTTGACCTTCTTAAAGGAAGGCGGATCCGTCATGTCATTGGGAAGATTGCCTTGAGCGACCGAGATGGCCGCCTGGACATCCTGGGCCGCCGCGTCGATGTTGCGGCTCAGATTAAACTGGAGAACGATCTGGGTGGTGCCCAGCCGGCTCGAGGAAGTCATCGAATCCAGACCGGCAATGGTGGAAAATTGCTTCTCCAGCGGTGTGGCCACGGCCGATGCCATGGTTTCCGGGCTGGCCCCGGGCAGGGAAGCCGTCACCTGAATCGTGGGAAAATCGACGTTGGGCAGGTCACTCACCGGAAGCAGGCGGTAGCCCATGATTCCGAAAAGAAGGCAGCCCAGCATGACAAGGGTCGTCATCACCGGCCGCTGGATGAATATGTCGGAGAGTCCTTTCATGGATTGCCGGTTCCTGATGATGATGCCGGCGGGCTTGCCAGGGCCACCCTGGCGCCGGGGAACAGGCGCAGCTGGCCGTCTGTCACCACCTGCTCGCCGGCATCAAGCCCTTTGCGGATCACCGTTTCCCCGTCAAGCTCCTGACCCGGTTGAATCCCGCGCGATTCCACGGTCATATCCGGTTTGACCACGAACACGTATTCCCCTTGCTGGCCTCGCTGTATGGCCTGGGAAGGCACAACCACGGCACTCAGACTGGTGGCGAGCTTGAGGCTGACGTTCACGAACTGTCCCGGCCAAAGGGCCTTCTCAGGATTGGAGAACGTGGCTTTCAACAGAATCGTGCCGGTGGATCCGTCGACCCTGTTGTTAATAAACGCAAGTTCTCCCCTAAAGTGATGCTTCTGCTGATTGCGGAAGGCAGCCTCTACGCCAAGGGTTCCCTCGCCGGCGTAACGTTGGATATCGGCCAGGTATTCTTCCGGAACCGCAAAGCTCACATAGATGGGCATGATCTGGTTGATGGTGATGACAGGCTGCTCGTTGGCCTTGATTACGTTTCCAAGCTTCACCAGAAGGTTTCCCGTGCGACCGGTGATGGGAGCCCGCACCGTACAGTAGTCCAGGTTGACCCGGGCACTTTTTACGGCCGCCTCATCGGCGGCCACGGTCGCCTTGAGCGCATCCGCATTCGCCACCATCTGATCGTAGGCCTGGGAGGTCACATAGTCTTTGGCGATAAGTTCGGCGTAGCGCCGCACGTCTTCCCGGGCACTTTTTAGCCTAGCTTTGTCCCGCGCAAGGTCGGCCAGAGCCCCTTCCAGCGCCGCCTGGTAGGGGCGGGGATCAATCGTAAAGAGCAAATCCTGATGGGAAACGTCCTGCCCCTCTTTAAAAGCGATTCGGGTGATTTCACCGGCAACCCGCGCCCGCACGTCCACCGTGTTGTACGGTTCCACGGTCCCGATCGCCCTGAGAACCACCGGCATGTCTTTTATGACGGCGGCGCTGACCGTCACGGGAGCGGCCGGCGTGACGCGTTCACCTTCGGCATTCCCGGAACAGGATATCAGCATGAAAATTCCGATCACAACTGTCATTAAATTAACAAGGCTATGGAGCACCCCGGAAGATTTCGGGCCGGAAATCATCAACCGGCAAAAAGATATCATGGTTTTTTTTCCTTTTCCATGGTAATGGGAACCCTCTCAAGGGCACCGCTGCCTAATATGTTTAGGGTTCCGGTGTCATGTGCCAACTGAGCCAGCGACACAAACCAGTCGGATTTGGCTTGAACCCGCTGGGCCCTGGCGCCTTCGAGGGCGCTCTGTGCCGACAAAAGGTCCAGGATGCTGCCGACACCGGCTTTATAACGCCCCAGGGCCACATGGTAGGATTCGGTGGCACTATTGAACAGATCCTCGCTGGTTTGAACACGCTGTTCGGCGGTCTTGAGATTGTAATAGCTCGTCCACACTTCCAGCATCACCTGTTGTTCGAGACTGTTCAGGCGGGCCCGGGCCGTCTCCTCGTCAGCCCGTGCCTGTTGTACATTATAGCGTTGGGAAAAGCCCGTAAAAATCGGAACGCTGAGCTGCAGGCCGCCGCCGTAGTTGTCCTTATATAAATCAGTTTTTCCGTAGTAAGTGTTCCCATAACCGGCCGTTCCCTTGATGGAAGGATAGGCCTCGGCCTCCACCTTGCGAACATGGGCGCCGGCTTTTCTGGCCTGGGCGCGCGCAGCAGCAAGATCCGGGCGCTGCTTCTCAGCCTGCGCAAGAAATGCGTCCACTTGCTCCAGGGTTTCCCTGATGGAAATCTTTCCTGCCGGGATACCGATATCGTAGGGCGTATTGGCCGCCAGGCCCATGGCTGTCGCCAGGGCGCCCCGTGTGGTTTGTACTTGTCCCTGCAAAGTGTCCAGCCCCAGTTTGGCCTGGGCCAGAGCGGTCTTGGCCTGCAGCACATCGGCGATGGTGGCCACACCTGCATGGTGACGGTCCTTGGCGGCAGCCAGATTGGTTTGGGCCTCCCTGTAGGTGGCCTGTTGGGCGTCGATCAGAACTTTGGCGGTAACGTAGCTATAGAAGGCCTTTTCCACTTCAAGGATGACCTTCTGGATTACCGAATTATGAGACCAGTCGGCAGCGATAAGGGCTTCCCGGACTTCGTCCAAAGATGCCTCACGTCCCCCGAAATCGAAAATGAGCCAGTTGAGTTCTAATGCAGCCAAAGCGTTTCGCTGGCTGTAAGAGGTCTCACCATTTTCCGTATAGCTGTGGAGGTAACTCGTACCGGCGGTTGCCCCGACCTGCGGATAATACGTGCCTTTCTGACTGCCATAGGCGGCCGCGGCGGACCGGGATTGAGCCCAGGCGGCAGCCGTTTCGGGGTTGTTGCGCAGGGCGATATCCACGATATCGAGAAGACTTAAGGACCGGCCGGCTTTGAGGATGTCCTCTGGCAGCGTCATGGGTGTCGTTGTATGAGAGGAATCCGGCACTGCTTCCGGTGGCGGTACCCACGGCACTGCCGCCGATACGGACGTTCCCGGCGTTTTCCAGATTCTGGGCAGTTCCGAAGCACACCCGGACAGGGTCAAGACAGTAGCGAGCAGTACGCCGACGCAAACACCCATCCCATGTTTTGTCCGGTTTTTGTCTTGATCGCCCATCCATCCTCTCAGCATGGCTCAGGTCTCAGCGCAATGCCCCCTAAAAAGACTTGGATCAGAAGGCGGGTATCCTCTTCCACCGGTCCGGGGTCTTCATCCAGAAGGCGCCGGGCAGCCATGGCAATTATCGCTTCGATAAACATGGACGCCACTTTTTTGGATTCAAGGTTGCGAAAAAAGCCTGCGGCAACGCCGTGGTTGAGCACGCCCGTAATCCTTTCCACAATATTGCGGTAACGGCTGCTCTTATGGCGATTCGCCTGGGACTGGGCAATCTCACGTTCCTCCAAAAGAAACCGGAAAAGGACACGATTTTCATCAAAGTAATCCAACATCCGGCGCACGAAACTCTCAATCTTTTGGTCCGGCGCAAGCGGCCCATTGAGGATGTTTTGGAGTTGATCGACAAGCGGCTCAAAACAGGCCTTTTTCACGGATTCCAGCAGTTCCTTTTTGCTCCGAAAGTGAAGGTAGAGACATCCCTTGGACACCCCGGCTTCGGTGGCAACTTGATCCATGGTGACGCGACGGATCCCGGTACGCGTCACAAGGTTTCTGACAGCCTTCTGGATATCCGTTCGGACCATCTGATTGAAAAGGCGTTTTCGCTCTGCTTTGCGCCCCGGCATGCGGTGTTTCCTTTTTTTGGGTGACTGGCAAGTCAAAAATCGACTATAAGGTCATATTATGATCTTTTCAGTCACCTGTCAACTCGATTTTGTGAGCGATATAAAACTATCTAATTTTATAGACGTTTTTAAGATAACGTTGCGTTTACACCGGCTGATGTTTGCGTTCAGAAAGAATTATCTGCGATACGTTAAAAAAGGTATGGATCAGGGCCGGAATTGGTCGGCGGAGGATTAATACGGAGCATGGGCGGCGGGCCGGCGGTTCTCACGAGCCCAAGGCGCGGTGAAAGCCAAGCGTGCACTGTCGTGGATTGGTGTCAGAAAACTCGGTCATTCCGGGGCTGATGTTGCGAGGTGCCTTTTCTATCAACACCAATCATCTTGGCTGCGGCATCGATTCCCAGAGAAACGCCGCCGGCTTTGGCATCAAGATCTCAACACATCTCTTTGCAAAAAATTGCTCAACTTAGGATTATCTTTTGTATTTTCCACCGATTTTGTGATAGGGGTTCCGAACGTTATGGCAAGAGCGTATCAAATTAATATCGTTTTTTTGTTGAAAAAGGCAAGTCGTATCTTTGCCATAAATTGCTAACGCAGTTTAAGCTGCCGGCATCTTTTAATATAATTACAAAAAAGCAGCTTAAAGAATTAGAGGGATCAAAAATGTAGAATTGGGGGGCAGTTGCCGTCTAAGGCATAAAAGGTGTTGGCGTATCTGCCGATGGTTTCTGATTTGATACAATAATTTAAAATCATTTAAATTAATAATGCCTCAAGAATTTTATGTCCTGATTTTGGGTTACATTGTTGGGTTTTACATGGCCTGGAACATCGGTGCCAATGATGTCGCCAACTCCATGGCCCCGGTTGTAGGGGCCAAGGCTATTACAATTCGTCAGGCCGTATTTATAGCCGTAATATTGAATATCCTCGGTGCCGTATTTATTGGCTCCCATGTTACCAATACAATCCGTAAAGGTATTGTCTCGACGGATATTCTAACCGATCCTCATCAGGTCCTTATCGGCGCACTTTCTGCGATGCTGGCTGCTTCCTTGTGGGTCAATTTTGCCACTTGGAAATCTTTACCGGTTTCTACAACCCATTCGATTGTTGGTGCTATGACCGGCTTTGGAATCATAGCCGGCGGATTTTCAGTCATTAATTGGATAAAACTCGCTATGGTTGTATTGAGCTGGATCATTTCCCCTATCTTCAGTCTTGTAATCTCTTATTTATTGTTCAAAATTATCTTAAAATTAATTCTCTCCAAAGAAAATGCTTTTATCTGGTCCCTGAAATTATCCCCCTTTTTCATCGGCGCCACCGTCTTCATAGTTGTTTTATCATTTCTGTTTAAGACGCCTCTGGGAAAGAATCTGTGTATCAAGGGGTCGTACGCCCTGATTATCGCATTCATTACAGCATTTTTTTTTGGATTCGCCGGGATGAAACTATTAAAACGCTTTGTTAAAGGAAGCAACCTTGAGGGTGCAGAAGAGATATTTCGGTTTATTCAAATCGGGACAGCCTGCTATGTTGCTCTGGCACAGGGAGCAAATGATGTGGCCAATGCCATCGGCCCTCTTGCTGTAATCTATTTTCTGGTCAAAACAGGTAGTGTCGGCGCCACAGTACCGGTGCCGGTTTTTCTCCTGCTCTTTGGCGGTATCGGTATTGCCGGTGGAATTGCAATGGCCGGTCACCGGGTCATGGAAACCATGGGCAAAAAAATTACTACTCTCAGTAATACCCGAGGTTTTTCAGTAAATTTTGCAACAGCCACAACGGTTCTTGTAGCTTCGAAAATGGGACTGCCCGTATCCACAACTCATGCCGCAGTGGGCGGAGTTATGGGAATAGGCATTGCACGTGGCGTCGAAGCGGTTAATTTTAGCATTGTTTTTAAAATTATGTTATATTGGATTTTAACGGTGCCTGCTTCTGCGGTTACCAGTATGGTCATATTTAAGATTCTGCAATTCTTTTTATAAAGGGAGACGCCCATGCGCGTACCATTTTTTAAAATGTTTATGACTTCGCCGTTTGAAGGTCTTCAGGAACATGCGGAAAAAGTCAAGGAATGCGCCTGGACTTTTCAGCAGGCCATGGAATGTCATTTTTCGGCCAAATGTAACACGTTTGAAGAATTTAGAGATAAAATTATCCGGCTGGAAAAAGAAGCAGATACCATCAAGCGCCGCATCCGGGGACATATTCCAAAAGAAACCATGATGCCCATATCTAATTTTCTGGTGTTCAGGTATGTAAGAGAACAGGACGGTGTTCTTGATGCCGTGGAAGATACACTCGACTGGATTTCCTACAGGAGCGAAACAAAGATTCCGGAAGAGCTTAAAAAGGACTTTGCTCAATTGGTAGATGCGGTTATAGCTCCCATTGAAGAGTTAAGCACCATGGTTGCTGAAGCAAGAAAGTACTTTAAAACTTACTCCGAAGATCAACGAGTTATCGTTAAAGATATCATTCGCAAATTACGCCGGCAAGAACACGATGCCGATAACTTCGAGGATATTATTAAAAAAAAGGTCTTTAACATGGGGGCCGATGCCGTTACCATATTTCATTTGGTCAGGCTGGCTGAAATAATCGGCTCTATTGCGGATCATGCTCAAAACGCCGGCGATATGATGAGAGCCATGCTTTCCAGATAACAAAAAAACAGGGAAGGCAAGAGCAAGTTCCCCATTTCACCATCGTTGTTCAGGAACTCGCTGTAAAAGCTGCAATTTTGAGGACGAGTGATTCAAAATTAAGAGTAACAAAAAGGTAAGTGTATGCAGAGAAAAGTCATCTGTTATCTGATATTTTTTATGCTGTCAGCGCTTTCTGTTTATGGTGAAAATGCAACGGACTACTTTAACCTTGGCCTTAAAAGTACATTAACCCGCACGAAGATCAAATACTTTTCCAAAGCATTGGAGTTGGCTCCAAACCTGACGGAGGTTTATGAAAAACGAGGGATGCTCTATTTTTTTCAGGGAAAATTTGACGATGTTATTCAAGATTTTCAGACTTATATTAAACTTTCACCTCCAAAAGCCGAAGCCTATCGGATGTTGGGAATGGGTTATCTTAAAAGCGGAGACTACCCATCAGCCATTTACAATTTCACACGTGCAATCCAAATAGATTCCAAACAGGCAAGCGCCTATTCCAATCGAGCAGAAGCTCATTTTCTCAGTGGCGATTATGACCTAACTATTATGGATTCAACCAAGGCTATTAAGCTTGGTGGAGATCCACGAAACATTGCGGATGCGTATCGAACTCGAGCCAAGGCCTTCCGGAAGACCGGTAGGAACGAGCTGTCGGCCGCGGACATTCGATCTTCTTGGCAGACAGATCCTCGTTACGCTTACTATTTTAAGGCCCTTTATGGATATGCCAGTCCAGAAAGTATGAGAAAAGCGGGACTTATTGGTGTCATTGGGATTGCATTTTTGCTAATTTTTAAATTTAAACTCAAGCCTCCTGAAAAAGACGACTAAAAATATTATAAAATCAAAGGAATATTTTTGTGGATGAACTGATGCTTCTTACGGATGGAAGTGTAAATACTCAGTCAAATATTGGATATGGGGCTTACCTCGCTGTGTCTGAATGTGAACTTTCATTGGATTCGTTGAGAGCGCGCGTGAAGGTGAGGCGGTTTGAGCATACGTCTTCAACGAAACTGGAATTGCAGACTTTATTATGGGCGCTAAGGGATATACAAGCATTGGGGGATAAGGTGATTGTGTATACAGATTCTCAAAACATCATGGGGTTACAGGGAAGACGTGAGCGATTTGAGCAAAATAATTATCGTTCAAAGCAAAATAGGCGCCTCAAA
>Ga0315537_1001342_pt1 | contig 19445 bp, 14 predicted proteins | sample SalMarSW160270MG_FD_203091 | JGI IMG/M metagenome (GOLD analysis project Ga0315537, IMG submission 203091) | Salt marsh sediment microbial communities from the Plum Island Ecosystem LTER, Massachusetts, United States - Salt Marsh Sediment SW1602-70 ...
CCACCTAGGACGGCGCCTCTCTCATTGAAGACCTTGATCACATCGCCGCTTTTGATGCCCCTTGTTGCGGCATCTTTGGGATTTATCCAGAGTGGCTCATACTTGTAACCGTCCGGGCCCGTTACTTTGCAGGTCGGTGCTTCTCTCGTCCAGGTGATATCGTCGCACTGGGCGTGTACCCGCCACCGGCCGTGGTTGGACATGATTAGCAGGGGATATTTCTTGGCTCTTTCGCTGGAGAGGGACTCATCATGGCCCTCTCCCTTCTCAATCCAATGCGGTACCGGCGGCCTCTCCTTGTCGTCGGGGAAGTGCTCGGCTAAACCCTGAGAGTAGAATTCCAGCTTGCCGGATGGGGTCTTGATGGGATGTTTCTCGGGATCATCATAGAAATTCCTTAAGCCTACCGCGTATTCTTTCCATTTCGGGTCAGTCGGGACGACAAAATATCCCTTTTCTTCGAATTCCTCGTATGTAGTAAGCTTCTGTAGACCGGAAGTCTCGAAACCAAGTTTAATGTAGTCTTGAACAGTCTTGCCTTCCGTTAATTCCTCAAGCAGGCCGAGCCTCTCGGCTATCAGGCAGACGGCATCGTAGTCGCTCACGGACTCTCCAACGGGTTCAATGCACTTCTTCTCACGCAACATAATACGGAATTGACCGTTCCCTGTGTCCATATTGATATCTTCTTCCTCAAACTTCGTATTGATTGGGAGGATGATATCGGCAAAAAGACAATCGTTTTCCATCCATGGGTGCTGTGCTAAGATGAACTCTATCTTCGGACTTCTTAAGGCCTTGATATAGGTATTGCTGTCGTTCCAGCAGGTTATCCAACAGGGTGTATCCGTCCATATCATATGGACTTCAGGGCAGCCCTTCGCCGGATAGGTGTATTTAACGAACTGGTCTGTAGTATCCGCGAGGCATAAGGTCGTACCATACCAGCTGATAGGCGGCTTGAGGAGAGCATCGTGAATAAGGTCTTTGGGGATAAACTGTTTTGGATAGATATTTTCAGGTGTCATACCACGCCCAAAATGGCCGAAACCTGCTTTTTTTATATCCCAAACAACAGGAACCATGTATCCCCTGCTGGCCTTACTTGGATACGGGCTTACCGAACTTACCGGCATAGGTTGCTGATGGTGCATATTCCATTCAATCATCTTGACCTGGTGGGACCCTGGCTTGCCTAGCCCCTGCATTCCAAGCAGCATGACCTCAAGGCGACCGTTTTCCGAGGAATATGGCACCCTGATGCCGGGACCACCATTGCCATGTAATATCGTTGTTGGATTGGATGCCCAACTTCTTGCCAGCGCCTTGATGGTCCATTCGGGGATGCCCGTCTTTTCAGATGCCCATGCAGGTGTCTTGGGAATCCCGTCTTCTTTTCCAAGGACGTACTCCTCGAACTTATCGAAGCCGTATGTATGCGTGGCTACATATTCCTTGTCGTAGGTTCCTTTGGTAATCCAGAGATAGGCGATGGCCAGTTGCAGGGCGGTGTCTGTGCCTGGCCTGATAGGAATCCATTTATCTGCATGGACGGCGGCCCCGTAGTTCAGGTCCGGGCAGATATATATCGATTTGATGCCGAGGTCCGTCCACCAGTAACACAGGCGGCTGGCCATCTGCCCATCAAATCCCCATGGAGTCGTCTCAGGGTCGCATCCCCAGAACAGAAGCATCTTGGAATTCTCAGCGATATCAGGCATAACGTTTGTATCCGGTACCATCTGACCTACGGGTTCCATTCCCCAGACATGTTTTGCACCCCAATACCATCCCTCCCAGCTGTCCGGATTCCGGGTCTGCAGTGTATATCCTCCCAATAAATCAAGGAGTCTGGTGCCGCAGGCATGTGCGCAATGCACGGTCTTCATCTCCCCATGTCCATCCATCTGCGCGAGTATGGCATACGGCCCGTATTCTTTGATTACCTTTTTTATCTCTTTAGCTATCAGCTCCAAGGCCTCATCCCACGAGATTCTTACGTAGCCGCTTTTACCCCTGTTGTGCATATTCCTATCGCCATCAGGATTCCAGTCGACTCTCTTTAACGGGTAGAGGATTCTGTTAGGGGAGTAGACCCGCTTTTTATAGGCCAAACTGTAAGGAGGTATCAACGCTTTCATCCCGGGTTCAAAGGTCTTTCCGTGTGCTTCCATCTTCCAAGGATTAAAGCCCTTTTTATCATATTTCCAGTCGAAGTGCAATGGCCTGATCCTGACTATTTTACCTTTCTTAACATCCGCTACCGAAGAGTTGGCGTTGGGGCCAAAACCGAGAGAGATCGGGAATGATAGCTCTTCCCCGGCTTTTGTTTTAGGTTTGTCATTTTTTTTCATCTTGTCCTCTCTTCATTGACGATTATTAATCTGTTTTGATAACAACTGACTACGATGATTTCTACGAATGGTGGCATATTGGCATGGCTTATATACCCGGGGCCAAACATCCTTCTTTAGAACTTACCGCCAACCGGCTTCATTACGGATGAGGCGGATGTCGCAAGGAATACAAACTTAATTGCCTTAACCAGGCATTCGATTCAGTTTAAAGTATATAATGATGAATGTCAACGATTTTACTAATTTCATTTTTCCCATTAATCTTTGCCCATTATCAAGGGAAAATGCCGGAATCCCCTATATTTTATATACCATTTGTAATATAACTACTAAGGCAATATAAGGTTATTGCTATTTAGTCCGACAATTTATAGGCCAGATTTTTCTTTTGACAGAATTTTATAAATGTTGCATAATTAGGTTTATGAATAAAGAAAATACCAAAGACAATAATATTCTCTTTGAAGCGACCGCCCATTATATTGATAACGCGAGACGAGTTCCTCGCGTTCGTTCATTCTTCTGGCTCCTGCGCTGTGCCGATGCCCTTGATAAATATGCCGGCCTGGAAGTAGGGACGAAGGGCGACAGTCGTACCGGGTTAGCCGTATTACAAATCTTAATCAAGCATCCAGAAGGTATCTCCCAGCAAGGTATCGCGAAACAGACGGGCCGCACCAAGCAGTTGATTGTATTAGCGATTGACAAACTCGAGGAAAAAGGTTATGTGCTCAGAGATTCGCTTAGTATCGATAGAAGAGTAAATTTTATTCGCATCACCAATGCGGGAATCGAGCATCTCAATGAAGTTTTCCCTCACACCGTGGCGATGTGTGATCAAGCCTTGTCTTCTCTTAGCGATGCAGAAGTAGAGCAATTGCTGCCCCTTACGATAAAATTAACGAAGGGCCTATGGGGAAAAATTGAAAACCTTGTCTTCTCAAAATGAGTGAGGTTGTCTGGATTTTTTAAGAAATATATCGGCCAAGTGTTCGTTCCAATGTACTCCGGCCCGCCCACCTTAATGAGGTAGTCGGCTACCGTGCTCCGCGTAATCCGGCAGCTCCGGGCTATCTCTCGCTCGCTTAAGCTAAGGTCGTACTTTAAGCATGGGTCTTCTTTAATATTGCGCAGGGGAAATTTTTCTGTTCGCCATACAATCACCTCCTTGGGCGATTGTATAGCATTACGTTACCCAGCGCCGCTTTCTACCTTCTCGGCAGCCTACCTGGCAGGGTGGCCCGATTTGCTCCGGAACACCGGCCGATTTTCTCCAGAATAAGCAGGCAGGGGGAGAGTATTTAGATTCGACTAAAACCAGATGAACTCCGAGGAGCTACGTTGACATCCACAAAGGATTCGGATTAGACTGAAGTAAAAAAAGTAAAGGAAGCAGTTTAATGACACCTAAAAACAGAGAAGAGGCGATAAAAGAAGCATACGATAAGGGATATAATTATGAGTTCGAATATCACGGCTGAAGCCAGTGCGTGATTCTTGCGGTGCAAGATGTACTTGATATGAGAGATGATAGTGTCTTCAAGGTGGCTAGCGGGCTCATGGGGGGTATCGGCCTGAACGACGACACCTGCGGGGTATTGTTAGGTGCCTGCTTGATGCTTGGTTTAAAATACGGGCGGGGGCGCGAAGAGATTGATAACCTAGAAAAGCTCGCGAGCTCGAGTGAGCCGGTAGGTAAGCTCTACAAGTGGTTCGAAAAAGAATTCGGTTCAGTTACGTGCCGTGAAATACGAACCAGATTAGATGGTGTTTTTTATGACCTGAAGGTCCCGTGGCAGTTTGATTTAGCCATGAAAGACGGACACCTGGAGAAATGTTCCGATATTACCGGAAAGACAGCGGCCAAGACAACGGAAATGCTGTGGGAGGATAAGGCAGAAGAAAAGTAACTCCCGGCGGCGCCAGGTTCAACTTGATTGAAAATACTGCCATTCCAAGATAAAGGCGAAGTTATCCGCCTCTGAAAGGTTTTCCTTGAGACGAGCCCCTAATCCTCTTGCGGGATGAAAAATAACGGGAATATAGGAACTAGGATTCCCTCATCGAGACTGCCAGGTCGGCGTCGGTAGTGATACCTCCATTAATCAGTGCCTCGGCGATTTCGTCGTCTGTCATGCCGAGGATTTCCTTGAAAACATACTCGTTATGCTCACCCAAGAGTGGCCCCGTGCGCCAGTCACCTTCCACCTTCGACATCTTGAAACCATGCGTATAATAGGTGTGCTCATCCATCACGGAGTGCTTTAGCTCACGCAGGAAACCTCGATGCCTCATCTGGGGGTCATTATAGACGTCCTTGACAGTTGCCACCACATGACACGGCACCCCCACCGCCTGCAGGTTCGCTTCCACTTCCTCGGCCGTGTATCCCATGGCCCATTCACTTACATGCACATCAAGCTCCACCTCGTTTTGTTTCCTCGACAACAACGAAGCAAACTTGGGATCTCCCGTCCACTCTTGGTCAATTACGTTGCAGAACGCTTCCCACTGAATATCATCGAAGACCGTGATGGCGCACCAGCGGTCATCACCCTTACAGGGATAAACGCTATGAGGCGCAGCATACGGATATGAGTTGCCACTTCGAATCGCGGAATGTCCATTCGTTATATAATCCATGATTACCGGAGCGATATTCTGGATACCACACTCGCATTGTGATACATCCAGGTGCTGGCCACGCCCGGTACGGCGGCGATATTCCAGAGCAGATAAAATGCCTACCCCAACATAACGTGAGGCAAGCGCATCAACGAAAGCTACCGCATGCGGCGTAGGTTCCCGGTCCGGCCATCCGGTTAGATGCGTAATACCCGCCATCGCAGAGGCGTGGAAGCCGAACCCGCCGAACTTCGCCAGGGGGCCTGTCTGTCCCATCTGGCAGGTGCTCAGGTAAACAATATCGGGCTTTACTTTACTCACATTCTCGTAGTCGAGGCCCAACTTGGCCATCGTTCCCGGCGTGAAGCTCTCCGCCAGTACGTCCGCCCACTTGATCAGCCTCCAGGCGATATCCAGTCCACTGGGCCTTTTCAAATCAACACTTACACTACGTACGGGACCATTCGCCTGGGCAAACCATGGTGAACGATTAATTTGAGGAATATTTTTATCGAAGGGGCGCGACTGCCTCATGGTATCAATCCGCCGGTGGCTCTCCATGCGGACTACTGTAGCTCCCCAGTGTGCGAGATACCTGATACCCATCGGCCCGACACCTATCCAGGCCAGACTGGCAACCTTGATTCCCTCTAGGGGCATGACTTTTCCCATTTCGATGCTCTTTCCCGCCATGTGCTGGCTGTACTTTATCCGGTAGAAGGCCTAAATTGCTCCTGAACTCTTTAGGATACTTAGCTCTTCGGAGCTGTAACCCAGCTCGCCTTCGTATACCTCCATATTGTGCTCACCGATAAGGGGCGCGCGCCTCCTGATTTCCCCCGGGGTCTCGCTGAACCTTCTAAAAAGCCCGCAGTAAGTAAGGGTGTCATCCAGTTCATCATGCTCAACATCGACCCAATAATCCCGGACTCGCCACTGCTCCGCATTATAGACATCCTCGGGGGTGCTGACCGGGACCAGCTGGATATTGCGCTTGATTGCCTGCTCCAGCAGTTCCGCCTTGGTCTTGGTCATAAAGAAATCGGCGAACACTTTTTCTACGCGGTCTACTTCTTCGCTGGTTATGCGAGACATATCGTAGTGATTCACCCAATCATAGTTAACCAACCAGTCCGGGGCCATCCCTTCTTCAGCCATCCACTGCACCATACCGCCGGTATTGGGAGTCCCTACCAGCACGAGTAACATAAAAGCTATATACCCGTCTTTGCACTGGTAAAGCTGGCGTCCTCCGGGCCCTTCTCCAATGCCCTTTCTGTTCCCCCGCCGGCGGTAAACGTGGCCTAACAATTCATACGACAGCAGGTGCACCTCATCCGTACTTATTACGAAAGTATCCTCTACAGAAACATCAACATGCTGCCCCTCGCCGGTCTGTACTCTGTACCAGTGAGCAATCATCGAACCTGCGCAGGCTTCGACCCCGGCGTGAATGTAAGCTTGCGGAAAGCTGGTCCAGACCGGCGGACGATCAGGATCACCCGTGGCGTACAGCCCACCACTGCTCGCCCAGAGCGTGAGGTCGGAGCCTGTATAGTGGGCCTTCGGCCCGGTCTGACCGAATGGAGTGATGGAGGTAACGATAATCCTGGGATTTAACTCACTTAAAGCTACGTAATCCAGCCCCAGGTTATCCAGATAACCCGGCGCAAATGATTCGATTACAAAATCCGCGGTCTTGGCAAGCCGCTTGAATATTTCCCTACCATCGGCCGTTTCAATATCCAGTGTTATGCCCCGCTTGTTGGTGTTATAAGCGAACCAGAAGAGACTCTTTTGCGGGTCCGGCATATTTTTATAGAAAGGAGCGATACGTCCACTGCGATCACCCCCCGGTGGTTCTACCTTAATAACATCCGCTCCCAGATCAGCAAACATCTTGCCACATATCTGGGTCCCGCCTTGCGCTAAATCCAGGACACGGATACCGGATAAACAGCTTTCCTTCTCGGCTCTACTCACAAACTCGCCTCCGTATTAGGTCTATCAAATAACAAAATTGGTGGTCGATTTCTTGGTGGTCAATTGCTTGACTGTTAAATATATTTATATCATAAGTATATTGGCTTGTCAACGGTAAAATACCATAGGATAAACTCGCGCCCCTAACCGCCTGGAATCGCTCCTCGCTATCCAGATGCGTATCACAAAGGCCGGGAGAAAATTGTGGATGAAGCTTACCACAGCCTGGCTGCCTCTGCGCTTTTACTACTCATGAATTGGGGAGTCGCGCTAGACCATGGTATCACCACTGTCGACCTGGATAGTCTGTCCCGTGATATCGCTGGCGGCATCCGAGACTAAAAAGAGCACCGCATTCCCCATATCCTGAGGCGTGGTCAGCCTCCTCATCGGCGCGGATGATGTAAAAAATTGCTTTATCATAGGAGCCAGGCCTCCCAATTCAGTATACAGACCGGTGTCACCAAGGCCGGGGACTACGGCGTTGACATTTATTCCTGAAGGCCCTACTTCAGCCGCCAGTGACCTGGTCAGGCCTATGATTCCGGCCTTGGCAGCCAGATAAAGAGTACTGCCGGTGCGGGCAGGATGTCCGGCCTTAACCATACTGCGAACAGAAGACACAAAACTGTACTTGATAACAGACGACACACTGACAATTTTGCCGCTCTTTCGCTCAAGCATTTGAGGAAGGACCGCCCGGCAGCAGTGCCACGTCCCTTTAAGGTTAATATATATATTAGTATGCCAGTCCTCTTCGGTAGCCTCAACAAGCGCGGGCGTGCTAGCCTTACCGGCATTATTTACCAGTATATCTATCCTGCCGAATTTATCCAGCCCTGCCTTCACCATGGCATTGACTTCTTCACTACTTGTTATATCCGCTTTTAGAGCAATAGCATTTCGCCCTAGAGCCTCGAGCTCGGCTGCCGTTTTTTTCGCCCCCTCGAGGTCTATATCAACCACGATTACATCGCAGCCTTCTTTCCCCAGAGATAATGCTATGCCCTTGCCGAAACCTATCTGACTACCGGCCCCGGTTACTAGTGCTACCTTGTCCTTCAAACCGAGATCCATTGTTTCCTCCTTTTGCTTATTTTTTGATTACAGTATTGTCCCGTAACGTATTCCAGAGCTAGGTGTTGCCATCGAACAGGTAGGTGAGTATAAAACGCTCGTGTCCCAAGCTGCTGTCCGTAAATTCACCACGCTCCGGTCAGCATTGTCTGCGACGTAAGGTCGCTAGCAGCGTTCGAGGCTAAAAAGACTACTACATTGGCTATATCCTGCTGTTCAGGAGCACTGCTATCAACATCATCCATGCCAGGAACCATGACGACGTTCACGTTTATTCCAGCGAATCCCACTTCGGGTGCCAGTGCCTTGGTCATTCCGATGACCGCGGCGTTTGCCGCACTATAAAGAGAAGCCTGAGATAACCCCCTAACCGCAGTAGTTGATGATAGGCTAATGATATTGCCGCTTTTACGCTCAAGCATTTGAGGAAGGACCGCCTGGCAGCAGTACCACGTCCCTTTAAGGTTACTATCTATATTGATATGCCAGTCCTCTTCGGTAGCCTCAGTGAACGGAGACATGCGGGCCCTGCCGGTATTATTTACCAGTATATCTATCCTGCCGAATTTATCCAGCCCTGCCTTCACCATGGCATTGACTTCTTCACTACTTGTTATATCCGCTTTTAGAGCAATAGCATTTCGCCCTAGAGCCTCGAGCTCAGTTGCCGTTTTTTTCGCCGCCTCGAGGTCTATATCAACCACGATTACATCGCAGCCTTCTTTCCCCAGAGATAATGCTATGCCCTTGCCGAAACCTATCTGACTACCAGCCCCGGTTACTAGTGCTACCTTGTCCTTCAAACCGAGATCCATTGTTTCCTCCTTTTGCTTATTTTTTTAATTATGAGTCTATTGCTTCATCTCCTTGGATTGCTTGCAGTGGATTGCTAGTCGGGTTACGCTCCTGCAGCATATCCTCCATCCTCGCTTTCATAAACGGCTTAACAAATTCGGCATTTGCGAGTACGTAAAACTTCTTCTCTCTTATGGCGCTAAAAACGATGTCCGCAACCTGCCGCGGCGACATAACATTCTCGACCATCTGTGTCAATGCTTTTATATAAGCTTGGATTTTCGGGTCAGAAACGCGTAACCTTTTACCTGTTTTATTCTGTAACTCTACCGGACGGTTGCGCTCACTCTCCATTAACTTGGTTTCGATTGGTCCGGGACATAACACGGAAACCCCTATATTATAATTTCCCTGCTCTAATTCACAATATAGAATCTCGGAGATAGCCACAACGGCATGTTTACTCACAGTATACGGACTGCCGCACCAATCTGTAAACAAACCGGCCGTAGAAGCCGTGTTTACTATATGACACTCGGTGCCCTGCCTGAGCATGATTGGTGCGAAGAAATGGATTCCATTGATGACACCCCATAAGTTAACGCCGAGGACCCACTGCCAGTCAGCTAGGGTGCTTTCCCGGACAGTAGTTTTGGTATCAACGCCGGCGTTATTGAACAGCAGGTTGACTTCCCCAAAAGTATCCAATGTCTTCCGGGCGAGTGCTTCAACATCAGCCCCTTTGGAAACATCAGTACGCAATGCCAGGGTGCTAACCCCCATGGCTTTGATGTGCTTTTCTGCCTTCGCTAGGATATCTTCTTCAATATCAGCCAGTACGACCTTCATGCCCTCTCTCGCACAACATTCCGCCAGACCTAGGCCAATCCCGCTGGCACCGCCGGTAATAACCGCTACCTTGTCTTTAAAATATTTCATTCATTCACTTCTTCAGTCGCGTGAAGGTCACTACGTCTCACCTGTTTTATCCTCCCGGCATCGCTTCCTACACTATAGTAATCCGCTAATATCCATAATTTCCAGGGACTTTTATCATACGCCCTCCTCCTTTCACGTCCTTACAATTATATAATGGTTGGGTATTAATCTTACCGCCAGGCTGCCGGGAGAGTGACATGGTGGGATGAACGTGCGGAATATAGGGGCAAGTCAGCTTTGAATTTCCATACAAATGTGACTTCCCTGAAAGACACCTTTTTTTCTGATAATCGCCTGGCAACAGTGACCTCATTATTAGTCAGGTCTGCGTGGCAATGAAATGAGACTATTTTCTTTGAACGCTAACAGTATCAAGTACTCGATTTCACTTCTCCCTAACATAGCACTAATTTGCACTATTGTCAAAACTTAGACTGACAATGAATAGACCATAATATCCGGTATCGGTAATCGCCCTGGCGATCTGACAGTTACACTTATATTTATTAAGGTAATCTCACCGAATTCCTCGACTTATAAATGAAGAAATTCAACACAATCTCAAAGTATTCACCTATTTCAAGTTTAGCTATCGTTGAGCGGTCTATTCTTATACCCAGAAGTTTCATCTCGGCAGCTAATTTCATTTGGGATACTTTAGCCTCTTTTCTAGTTGCCTTGATACGTATACCGACAATGTTCTTCCTGGTCACAATCGAAGAATAGAGTAAAAGGTAAAAAAATAGTGTGCTCTTAACGCACACTTTATTTTATAATATGCTAATCAATATCTGTCGAATCAGGATTGACTTTGTCTTGTGAAATTAATAGGCGGGTCGCCGGTGAGAGGTTTCTATTGACCGGCTATACTGATGGAGGAGGTCATCAGTATAGTCTTAATCTCACTGGCGAGCCCGCCTCGGGGGCATTCTATATTTATCAAAGCTGTAGCCCGCTGCCCTATCACAATATGTTTCTCTTAAGTTAACCATGCAACCTTGTTTAGTATAACACTGGTATCCATTTTGGTCAATCCCCAGACAGGCAAACTATAGACCATATTTTGTATTGGGAAAATACAAGCCCATTTTTCATCTTGTCAGCCATGTAGGACCTCGTATTTTGATTTTCAAGACTTGGCTCATCTCCCGGGCATCCTCCAGCGACAGACACCAGTTCCTATATAGGCCGTCATTTAAGACCAGGGTAGCCTTGGAAGCATTAAAGGGCGAGGATATTAATTTAACTTCAGTAGAAATGGGCGGTTGACTTGTACCGTTTATAAGTCTGTTTATAGACAGTCTAAGTGTAGACAGAAATTAAATATATGTAGTATACTATAATAATATCAAAGATAATAATATCAAAGCCGGTAAATCGATAAGTAGAAGCATTTACTATGATTATCGAGAAGCTCTTTCCACTCTAAATGTTCTGGATTGGCAGCAGCATAACGTAGCCTTAATATTTTAGAGGTGACTACTTATGCATTCAAAGGAGAAGGATGAAAAAAGCCGAAGTAACCGATGGGGAAATGGTAGATGAGTGGATATCAACGACCTGCGGTATTTGCTACGCCTGTTGTCCCATCAAGGTGCATGTCGTCAACGGTATCCCGGTGAAAATCGAAGGTGACCCCAGATCATCCATCAGCCAGGGTGCTGTTTGCGGGAAAGGCGCGGGTTCCATGACAGTAGTTACCGACCCTAACCGGATTAATAAACCGCTCAAGCGAACCAATCCGGAAAAGGGTATAGGTATTGATCCCGAATGGCAGGAAATAACTTGGGATGAAGCTCTGAATACAATTGCCAGTAAGCTTAAAGAAATTTATGATGAAGACCCCAGGCAACTTAAACCTAATATAATGCCAGCACAAGGTCCCTACTGCCAGCCTCCGCTATGGGCGTTTGCCCATGCCTTTGGCAGTCCAAATGAATCTGCGGCTTCGGGAGGTATGATATGCGGGAATGCCGCTCACTTCGTGGCTGGCCTGACACACGGTGCTTGGTCGCATACATGCGATTTCGAAAACTGCAATTATTTAATACATTTTGGGGCTAGCAAAGGACATGCCGCGGGACATGGCGCTAATCAGTTAATGCGCGGTATGGCAGATGCCAGAGCGCGAGGTATGAAGCAGATTGCGTTCGACCCGGTATGCAATTTTGTCGCCGGTAAAGCCACTCGATGGGTACCCATCATTCCGGGAACGGACCTGATGGTAGTCCTGGCCATGCTGAACGTTATCCTAAATGAGCTACAAACCTGGGATGATGTATTCATCAAGACCAAAACCAATGGACCCTACCTTATCGGTTCCGATAAGCTTTATATAAGGGATAGGCAGACGAATAAGCCCTTGGTCTGGGACGCAAAAGAAGGCAAAGCTAAAACCTGGGACGACCCGACGGTAAAAGATTTCGCGCTGGAAGGTAGCTATGAGGTAAATGGTACGAAAGGTACCCCCGCTTTTCAGTTGCTCCGAGAACACCTTAAGCAATATACTCCTGAGATGGCTTCCGAGGTAAGTTCTGTACCGGCTGCAACCATTTACAAAATAGCCGAGGAATTTGTCAAAGAGGCTAGAATAGGCAGTACAATCGCCATCAAGGGGAAAACCTTCCCCTTCAGGCCGGTGGCAGCGGTAACTTTCCGCGGCGTTAATGGCCACAAGAATGCCTTTAACAGCATCGCTGCGATACATATTCTAAACATGGTAGTGGGCGCCATGGATGTGCCCGGGGGCGCGATCGGTTGGCCAACCAGATGCTTCGGCTTTGAAAAAACCGGCAGGCCGTGCTACGAGCCCAGCTTCGATCCGGTAGATGGCATGCTTCTGGCCGGATGGTGGTGGGGAGAAGTCGGCCGCGGCATGAGATTACGCCATACGATGTGGCCCATTGCCTCTCCTTCATTCCCGGAGAATTCTTTGGGGCTGAAAAATCTTTACACTTGGGTTAATGATTCACCCTTTTTCTTTTCATCCGATCGCGAGGAGATCTGGAAAAAGATGGGATTGTCCTACAGGTTCAAGGCGTGGATGAACTGGGGTACGAATTTAATCATGTCTGGAGGTAATCTGGACAACATCTCCGATACACTTAAGAAAATACCCTTCGTCTTTACTTTTGATATCTATCTGAGCGAATTTACTGATTTTTGCGACATTGTCCTGCCGGACACCAGCTTCCTGGAATCCCTTTCTATTGATGAGAACCTGCACGTTGGTTATAACGGCCCTATCGGCATGTCAGACTGGTCTTTCCACTTGCGGCAGCCTGTTACCGCGATTTCAGGAGAGAGAAGGTCGATGCCGGAAGTACTGCTTGATCTCGCCGGAAGAATCGGGCCGGAATACAGGAAAAAATACCTGCACTATCTTAATCTGTTTTGGGCACTCGAAGGTAAAAATGCACTGGACGAAGAGAAGGAGTATACCTGGGAACAAATAAATGATAGTATCTGCAAGAATTTCTTCGGTGACGAACATGATTTGAGTTGGTTTAAAAAAAACGGCGGCCTGGAATGGCCTAAAAAACCCGAGGAGGCTTTCTGGCGCTATGAAATTAGCGCCAGGGTACCGCTTTACTGGGAGTTCATAATAGGCATGGGCGAAAAAGTAAAAGAGATTGCTGAGCCCAGGGGACTAAACCTTGATTGGAGACAATTTACCCCGCTACCTACCTATTTTGCCTGTCATCCTGATGACAGCAAGTCAGCCGAGTATGACCTTTACGCAATAACATACCGGGACATTCTTCATAGCGGTAGCGCCACTCATCAGCATCCGGAGATTGACCGGGTGTCTCAAATGAACCCGTATAGCAATTTTATCATCGTCAACGAGGATGTAGGTAAAGAGAAAGGGCTAAAAGATGGGCAGTTGGTCTGGGTGGAATCAGAGACCGGCCGCCGTGCCAAAGGTAGAATCAAGTTAATGCAGAGCATACACCCGCGAGTGATAGCTTTTGCAGCTACCTCCGGACACTGGTCAAAACACATGCCCATTGCCTTCGGTAAAGGTGTCCATTTCAATGATTTGTTAGAGATTGATAAAGATCATATCGATCCTGTAAGCCTGAGCGTGGAGGCTTCTATCAGAGTTAAGATCCATTCTGCAAAGGAGGATTAGAATGGCCAGATGGGGCATGGTCATCGATCTACATAGATGCGTCGGCTGCTATTCCTGCGCTATCACTTGCCGTCAAGAACATTTCCTGCCGAGCAATATCTACTTCAACCGTGTCCTGATAACTGAGGAGGGCAAATACCCAGCGGTGCACAAGGTAATTTTACCCGTGCAGTGCAATCAATGCCAGGAAGCCGTTTGTATTGAAGTCTGCCCAACAGGTGCTAGCACTATGCGAGAGGATGGCATTGTCCAGATAGATAGTAATAAATGTACCGGATGTGAGTATTGTGTCGTTGCCTGCCCTTACCAGATGAGGACTCTTTATTCCGATGATAAAACAGAATTTTTCGCCAAACAAGGTTTGACTCCGTACGAAGTCCTGGGCAGGAAATTGCATCCTTATCAGAAAAACACAATATTAAAATGCGATTTTTGTGCGGAAAGAATCGATCAGGGAATAAAGCAAGGACTAAAGCCAGGTAAAGACCGGGATGCGACTCCCGCGTGTGTTATTAATTGCCCGGCTAACGCCAGGTATTTCGGTGACCTCGATGACCCCGAGAGCGAAGTATCCCGCCTGATAGTTGAGAAAAAGGCCGAACCGCTGCATCCTGAGTTCGACACCAAACCATCCATTTTCTATATAAAGCTATAAAAATTCGCACCGTCAGGCTGGCCTTGCCTTCTACTCAGGCAATGCCTCCCTGCGGTAAGCTCGCTAGTAACCTTGGGGGAGGTATACAGATAGTGAAAGAAATAAGGCTGCACGGGAGGGGTGGGCAAGGAGTAGTGATGGCATCCGAGATATTAGCGGTAGCTTTCGTGACCGAGGGGAAATACGCTACGGCCTTCCCTTCTTTCGGTACAGAAAGGCGCGGAGCTCCGGTCAGGGCTTTTCTCCGGATAGATGACAAACCTATCAGGGAAATTACCCAGATTTATAATCCGGATTGTTTGCTGTTAGCAGACCCATTCTTCCAGAACGTGGCCGATGTCTATGACGGTCTCAAACCCGGCGGAATCCTCGTTATGAATTCCCAAGTCTCGGTGGAAAACAAACCGCACGAGAACGTTACGTGCTTAGGCTTCGTTGACGCCACGCGAATAGCTCTGGAAGAGATTAACAGACCATCAACCAATACCTGTTTGGCGGGCACTTTCGCTGCGACGACCAGGTACCTAAATCTGGCTTCGATAGAGTTGGCTTTAGAGAATTTCTTTAACGGGAAGGCTCTCGAGGGAAATATTCGATGCGCCCGTAGAGGGTTCGCAGAAGCTGGGATAATAAAATTCTGAAGTTTAAAAATGAAATTTAAAACAAAGTATCCCGGTCCATGGGTGGATATAGATAAAACTGAGTTACTTACCAGTGATGTAGGTGACTGGCGGTACCGTAGTCCTGAAGTAGAGAAAAGCAAATGTTCCCATTGCGGTCAATGTTATTTATACTGTCCCACCGGATGTATAGAGGATAAGGGTCCTTATTTTGAAGCTAATCTAGCATTTTGTAAGGGGTGCGGGATATGTGCTAAGGTTTGTCCGATCGAAGCGATCAAAATGACCACCGGAGGTAAGTAATAAAATGGGAGCCACAGCTGGGGGAGAAATAAAGGTGCTCAGCGGTAATCAGGCGGCTGCTAAAGCCGCCGTTTTATGCCAGCCGGACGTGGTAGCAGCTTATCCAATTACACCACAGAGTGAGGTGGTAGAGGAACTAAGCAAGTTTTATGCTGAAGGCGCGCTCCAGGCGGAATTTGTGGAGGTAGAAGGAGAACACTCGGCGATGAGTGTCCTGATAGGAGCTTCCTCATCTGGAGGACGAACGTTCAGCGCCACTTCGAGTCACGGTTTACTCTCTATGTTTGAAGCCTATTTTTATGCCTCCACGCTGAGGCTGCCGATAGTGATGGCGCATGTCTGCCGGGAATTGGCAGCGCCCAACACCGTCCTCTGCTCGCAACAAGATATCCTGACAATGAGAGACGCCGGGTGGATTCAAATTCATTGTGCATCTTGTCAGGAGATACTTGATTCTATCATTATGGGTTACAGGCTAGCGGAAGATCCGGACATTCTATTGCCGGTGAATATCTGCTATGACGGACATTATCTATCACATTTCTCCGCCCGGGTTGAGGTTCCTGATCAAACCGATGTGGTGACCTTTTTACCTGAAAAAGACCTTCGAGAGTGTAGATTGGACCCAGATAAACCTATGATGCAGGCTCCGTACCTTGGCGGTAAGCTTTTCACCGAGTACCGGTACAAACATTGCATGGCGATGCAAAATGCTCTGCCAGAGATCGATTACATCGACGGCGAATTCCAGAAATCTTTTGGCAGAAGCTATGGGGGCCTGATAGAAGAATATCGAAATGAAGATGCTGAAATAGTCCTGGTGGCCTTGGGAAGCGCCGCTTCTACCGCCAAGGCAGTAATTGATTTAAAACGTGATGAGGGAGTGAAAGTCGGCCTGGTCAGGATAAGATGTTTCAGGCCTTTCCCCTGCGACAGATTAGAAAAGGCCCTGAGGGGTGTTAAAGCTATCGGAGTCATTGATAGGGATGTCTGCTTTGGTTGGAACATGGGTATTGTCTTTATGGAATTACGGTCTCTGCTTAATCGTTCGCAGATAAACTTGCCGATGGTGAATTTTATTGCCGGCCTTTCGGGGGCTGATATAAATATAGAGAACATCGGGAGGGCAATTAACGACATTCAACAGGTTTCCCGCGGCGGGTCTGACCGGGAAGTCACCTGGCTGGACCTGGAATAATATTTCCGTATGCCCGAGATAACTGCCAGTGTTCAAGGAGGTTCGGGTTGTGAATTTTAATGATACCCTTAAAACTGTATATAATTTTAAGACAGAAGACGTGGTCTCGCACGGAACGAATTTCTGTCCCGGTTGCCCCGCCGAGCTAGCTGTAAGGTTTACCCTTAGGGTCCTTGGGGAAGACATCATCTTAGTAGGCTGTCCGGGATGTGCTTCCGCGGTGATTCTGGCTATGGAAACCAAAACCGGCGTCAAGTCGCCCACAATGGTACCAACTCATATGTCGCTCCTAACGAACGTCGCTTCCACAATGTCGGGTATAAAGCGGTACTATCAAAGAATAGGCAGAGATGTTAAAGTGGTATCATTTGTCGGCGATGGGGCTACCGCCGACATAGGTTTTCAGGTGCTCTCCGGGGCCGCCGAGCGAGGAGAGAACATTATTTTCATTTGCTATGACAACGAAGGTTATATGAACACAGGTATTCAGCGTAGCGCAACCACACCTTTCGGCGCCTGGACCACTACCACCGAAGTGGGTCCGTACCAACAGGGGAAAAGAAGGACGGCCAAATATGTACCATTATTGATGGCCCTGCATGAGGGGGTTTCTTACGCTGCTACCGCCACCGTCGGTTTCTTAAAAGACTATGCCCAAAAGCTTGAAAAGGCGACCAAGGTCAAGGACGGGCTGGTTTATATTCACCTTTTTTCACCCTGTCCTGTCGGTTGGAGAGCAGCGGAGGAAAACTCAATTGAGCTGTGTAAAGCTGCGGTGAACACCAACCATTTTCCGTTGTGGGAGGCTGAAAAAGGAATATTCCGCATAACTCACGAGGTCAAGAATCCGAAACCCATTCAGGAATTTACGAAATTGACCAACAGGTACGCCCACCTGGGTCCGGAGGACCTGCGGATTCTCCAGAAGGCGACCGACTCTCGTTATGCCCTTATCCAAAAGCTGATGAAACCCTGAAGGTTATAAATAATCGTAAATGAAGATATCAGGCGGTTGAAGGAGCGCATGATGCTCGAAGGTTTCGTTCCTTATAACGAACAGGATATAGAAAAATATATCAAAAATGGGTACTGGCGGGATATGACCTTCGGGGATATGCTTGATAAAGCAGCTGATTCCTATCCCGCGAAGGAGGCATTAGTCGATGATAATAATCGACTTACTTACGCACAGCTCCGTGATAAAGCAAACCGGCTGGCGATCGGTTTCATTGGGCTTGGTATTAAACCGCAAGATAGAGTACTGCTACAATTTCCTAACTGGAGCGAGTTTATTTACACGTATTTCGCTTTACAGAAGATTGGCGCCATTCCGGTGCTGCTTATAGCCAGGTATGCCCAAACCGAAATAAATCACCTTTGTAAACTCACCGGAGCGGTAGCATGGATAGGACCGGAACAATATCGAAACAGGGATTATATACCGATTGTTAAAGACATCGTAAAGCGCAATCCAAACCTGAGACAGGTTATCCTCGTGAGGAGCGAGGGAACTGATGACTTTCCAAGTCTGGAACAATTAATTGATGAGGCCGAGCTGACAGGATCTAATCTTAGCCAGCTTGCCGCCAGGAGGCCCAACCCGATGGAGGTGGCCCACATGGGGCCCACCGGTGGGTCAACCGGTCTCCCTAAGGTGGCTCCCAAGACCCATAATAGTTACCTGTCCCGGGCGGAATATACCGCTAAAGCCTGGGAACTCAATAGTGACGATACCTGTTTAGTAGTGGCACCAGTAGGACATGACCTGAGTTTCAGTATCGTTATCTGTCCCGCTATGTTTGTTCAAGCTAAATTAGTACTGGTAGATTCGACGGATCCATGCGACATATTACATATGATTGAGCGCGAAAAAGTTACCGCCGTTGGCTGGGTCCCACCGCTTGCCGAAAGACTGGTGAATTGTGAAGAGCTTGAGAGGTATAATGTCACTTCATTACGCAAGATGTATTGCGGCGGACAGCATAGTCTGCCTGGATTAATTCAAGTGGTTGAACATAAACTTGATTGCCAATATATCAACGGTTACGGTGGCACCGAGGGACATAATACCATGACCAGGCTCGATTATGACCCGTCTATTGTCTATACCACGGTCGGAAAACCTGCCTGTCCTTATGATGAGTACAAAATAATCGACCCCACCAGCGGAGAAGAATTGACACTCAAAAAGCCCGGAGAGCTGGTTGTTAAAGGTCCATGCGTCTTCAGCGGATATTATAACGCTCCTGAAGAGAATAAAACATCTTTCACGGCTGATGGCTTCTTTAAAACCGGGGACCAGGCTATGATGGATGCTGAAGGAAATGTCATTTTAACCGGCCGGATTAAGGACATTATCAAACGAGGCGGCGAAAACATTAGTCCAATTGAAATTGAGAGTCTTATTATTACCCATCCGGACGTTGCCCGGGTCTCGGTCATCGGAATGCCCGACCCAGTGCTGGCAGAGCGGATTTGCGCCTATGTTCAGTGCAGGCCCGGGAGAATACTTAGTTTCGAGTCTATCATTGGCTATCTCAAAGAAAATGGGGCATCGGTTCTCCAGCTCCCGGAGCGAATTGAATTCGTGGATAATCTGCCCTTGACAGAAGCCGGGAAGACGAATAAAAGGCTCCTTAAAGATGATATTAAAAATAAGCTTATTAGAGAAGGAAAACTATTCACTCATTCAGGTTGTTAAGAAATCCCTTTCCCTATCTATGGTCGGGGCGCCCGGATTTGAACCGGGGACCTTCTG
>Ga0315537_1001343_pt1 | contig 19420 bp, 9 predicted proteins | sample SalMarSW160270MG_FD_203091 | JGI IMG/M metagenome (GOLD analysis project Ga0315537, IMG submission 203091) | Salt marsh sediment microbial communities from the Plum Island Ecosystem LTER, Massachusetts, United States - Salt Marsh Sediment SW1602-70 ...
TCGGAACAATGCCCGAATCATCCAGGCCGGGCGAGCCGTTTATGTATGTGCTCGGACGCCATGAGTCTTTTTCATCCCAACTGTTAACGTCCGCAGAAGGATTTATTATAGTCAGTGAATAGCCGTCTCCGTCGGTAATCGACCTCCAGCCGTCACTGTAACTGAAGTTCAGAATGGTTGTGCCCATCGAATCTTCAAGTTCAATTCTCTCACCATTATTAGCTAATGAGCCGGTGTATTGCCCTGCCACCGGTCTTGACGCTCCGTACTCGGCCTCGAAGGCGTCGATGTCTTTGACAACAAGGATGTATTGGCCTGCAGCAAGGGAATTTGGACCGAAGACAAAGTCGATTCCGTTGGTAAATCGGACAAGATTCAGGTTGATAGGCTGTGCTCCTGTGTTCTTTAGCTCGATGTATTCTTCGTTGGGGTCGTTGGGATTATTGGTATCCTGCGGATGATACATAATTTCCGTAATTCTCAGGCTGTCCGCGACTCCGTTAAAACCATACACCGCTTCATTAAGTGCGCTCCACTCGTCCGTGCTGTCTTTATATACTCTTGACTTAAGGTGGGTGCTCTTATCGAGATTAAAACCTCCGGTATATTCAATCGCGTCTGGAGATATGCCCGGCTCGGAACTGCCGCCGCCATAAGAGGCTTCCAGCTCGACGGATACCAGAAAATCAGAACTTCCCGCAGATATGTTCAAACCATGAATGGCAAGAATGTTGTCACCGGCATGGAGGTCCCCTATATGGTCTGAAATATTGTAAGAATCCCAGGAGGATGATGCTTCATGGTCGCTGCTGGCCCCGGAGTTCCACTGCGGAGTTGTCGGTGCGTTGACCCTATAGACCTCTGAGCCATTGATGTAAGCAACAAAACCGTCATCATAGCGCATCTTCAAAGTCAGATTTTCATAATTTGCCAGCTCGCCGCCGTCAACAGTGAATGGAATTCGTACATAGCAGGTGGTGTTTTCGTTATACATTTCCGATTCGACATCGATACCTATATAAGATTCATAACCGGAGCCTCTCTCATAACCGACTCCGCTCGTACCGCTTGTCCAGCCTGAATCATTATAAGGTTCGCTGCCGCCTCGCCAGGTTGTACCTATGTCACCTGCAGGGACAAATGCCTTCCTGGCCGTATTATCAGCAACCAGAACAGTCGTTTGGCTTGGGGAACGTGGGTCGCTGCCGTCTAATGTATAATAGATAGTCTCTGAGCTGGTCGGGTCGGTAATGGTGATAGTGTCACTTGAAGAAATATAACCGCCGTGCTGATAGCCGCCGTTAACGTTGAATATTGGTGCATCAAGTGGGCCGAACAAATCTTCCGTTTCAAATGCGTTCAATATAATAGCCCGCCGTTGCGGTATCCATGTATCCGGAATATAAGTATCCATATATGGAATAACGCCCAGCAACTCGTCTTTAAGTTCGTCGAATCGCATTAATATGTTCGCATTTGTTAAAGCTCCGCCGTTATTAAAATGTTTATGAACACGGTCGGCGAATAACTGCCTGAACTCAGGATTAGCTTTCAGTCCGCGATATATATACGCAAGAGGTGTATTCTCCCCGTTAAGTCCCTGTCCGCCTCCCGAAGCCCACCCAGGAAATGTATTGAAACCCACAAGACTCAAACTTGATGAGTCGTACGCCAGCTCAGTATCCCAGGCGTAAAATCTGAATATCCCCTGGTCAGACCGCTCCGCTGCTACTGTCCAGTTATTGTTAGGCCAGTCCGAGTTGCCCGAATACAACAATAAAATCAGGTAGTCGATAAATCCCTGAACATCGACGAGTTTGCAGGCCTGTTCGTAATTCGCCTGATTCGACAGGTCGGTGTAGCGAACATAGTTAAGTGCAGCATTCCATACTGTGCTGTCACCGTCGCGAACTCCCGATTGGGTAATTACATCCCACTCTTCATTACTGTTATACCATTCCTGCAACGTCTGTTGCTCGACGCGTTCGCACGGATTATAATAAACTTTGTATTGGCCGTTTATCAGAAGATTAACATTTGTCCCTGTGCCGTCAACGGCTCCCATGTCTCTGTGCAGCCGCCTGGTTAATTCATCCTTAATGAACGGATTACAAGCGTCGTTGTGGCCCCCCCGAACTATTATGCAACGCCAGCGGTCAACGTCGGAATATGGGAACAGAGGATATTCGAGCCGGTTGTCGCCGTAAGTACTGCGAAAATAAAACCTGAAACTGAACTTATTATAGTTATAATAACCAGACCAGTCATCGCTGGTACGAATATATCTTTCGCGGTGATAGTCGCTTCCCTGGACTCGAATGCCGCAGTCTTCCTGAAATCCGCTGTTGTCCGCCGAGTTTATCAATTCGACTGATATCGGTTTTTCGTATTCGATGCCGGTTTGCACAGGATTGTTGTACCCGTCGCCAATACCCATGATACCATAACGTTCGTACAGGCTGTTATATTCGTCACCGACGATTGATATTACCGGCAGTGACTTGACCGCATTACTGGCATTAAAAATAAAACTATGTGTTGTCGTACGCGGCGGCATCCAGCCCGTTTTTATCGCCGCTGCTCGAATACAGGTAGTGGCACTTACAGTAACAGCCCCGGTATATTCCGTACTGGTAGATGACGGTGCTTCATTTTGAATCGGCTCGTTTCCGTCAGTGGTGTAATATATGTCGACGCCGTCGGTTTCAGTCGCCATCGTAACGTCGAAGCTGCTTTCATAAAATCCACGCTCATGACTGAATTCGACTTTTTCAATAAAATCTATATATGCACCATTGTTGTCTGCCAGCGGGGTCGGTGTGGAAAAAAATCGCAGGTCATCATTGGCATCGGGATAGCGCCCGTATGAAATATTCGACACTTGATCGCCGAAAATAATACCATCTATCATAGTGCCGGCATCGAGAAACAGACCTATTTCTTCGCCGCTCGCACTTAACTTGAAATCTGCATGTAACGGCCCATCTCCGGTATCCTCATCGGCCCAGAAAAGGACAAAACCATTCGCATCGACAATAGTGCTCTGCGGAATCTGCCATTTAGTGGGGTTGCTGAAATTATCCGTAAGGTACATCCCGTTTATGTCTATAGCCGTCTCGCCGAAGTTATAGATTTCGACCCAGTCGTCATAGTCTCCCTGCGGGTCACTTATACCGCTGTCACTGCTGTTAGACGCCATAAACTCATTGATTACCAGCGAAATACCAACGTCGCGCCAGTGGGTAGCCAGCACAGAAAAATCAGCTAAATTTATACCGTCGATACTGTCGAAGTCGGCACAGCCGGAATGCGAACAGCCACCGACATTAAGCCACTGCTCCGCGAAATCCTTAATATCCTCAAAATCGACCTTACAATCGCCGTTTAGGTCGCCTTTGGGACATAACGCTGCGGCGGCAGTAAAACACAAAAAAACAGTGATTATTAGTGAAAAAAGGGATATTTTCATAGTATCCAAGACCCTGCACCTAATTTGAATATACTAACATATCTGAATAGCAAAGTCAACGTTTATGAATTTATGTCCCCGAAGAAAGCAAATCGCCTCAGGCGAATGCGCAAAACCAAAGCCCCGCCTTGTCCCCAAGGCGGGGCTTATAATCCTGCTTGTCCTGAGCGGCCTGCTCAGCGACAGCACCTCCGCTTTTGTTCGTTACGAAGGTGAAGCTTACGGCGGCAGCCGGTCGAGTGCTTTGAAGGTCGGCCTGACCATGAGATTTTAGTAAAACAAATCTGCGAGCCAAACCTTCATTCCGACAGCACTTCAATCTTCAGCGGGTTCTCAATCAAACGAACTTTCTTCTGCACACACTGCAGCCATTTTTCTTCACTGTCGAAATCAGGTGTCTTGCTCCAGCATGCGCCGGCATAGTAAACTACCGAACGCGAATCGTCCAGCCTGGCAAGCAGGATGTTGTGATTATCACTGGTTACGGATTCATTCCTCGCCGCCTTTTCCGGCAGAATCACGGCACAGCCGATATAGCCGTTTCCGCCATCGGCATTTTGCCAATAACTTAGCCATCTCTTGTTCGGACCGAATACAGCGTTGCCCCCGCCTGCGCACTGAACGATACCAACGGCCGGCACCGCATCATTAACATCACCATCGAAGCAGCTTTCAATCCGATTGAAGTTCGACCCGAGGTCCAGGCTGATTCTTTTTGTCTCGCCCGTCGTTTTGACGCCTAACTGCCAGGGTTTGTAAGTAAGCTCGAAGACAGAGCGTATCGGGCCGTTGGTGATAATCTTCCAGGCGGCGAAGTTCTGCGACCGCCAGAGCTTGTTGTCGTGCCAGGCGCCGAGTCCGCCGCAGCCGAGGGTCTCGCCGACGTTATAGAAATCGGAGGCTTCGCCGTTATCGCTGTGATAGTACTCGTGGCCCTTCGAATACAGTTTGCTCATTACCGGGTGTTTGACACTTTTTACCCAGACATCGATACCGCTGCTGTTCAGCTCCGTCCTCAGCAGCTCCGGCCCGTACATCCTGAAAGCGATTTTGTCATTCTCCCACGCAAAGTCGTCCTTTCGCTGCGGGACAAACATCGCATTAGTACGTTCGACGACGTTCGCTTCCGGGGCACCGTTACTTTCGGATATGTTGAGTATCTTAGTCTGGCCTGGCTCGAAATCCGACTGGAAGATAAGCTCGTCGTTTGTCCCGTCGCCGTCGTTATCGACGGCCTGGCACAGAACGAATTTTTCCAACTGCTCACTGTACACGGATGGATATTGAAGCTGATAGGGTAACGTCTTCAGGTCGACACTGACCGTCTCGCTGTCTCGGCCTTCATCGAGAGGATTTATTGCTTTGACCTTAATCACGATGGTCTCACCGCCCGCGGCCATAAATGAAAAAACAATAAGGATACACACCACCGAATTGATTTTTACTCTTTCCATTTGTCCACCTCACGTTTTAAACTCGAACGCCTGTGCCGTTCACAGCACCGCACAAAACCGGCTTGCCGGGGCGTAGCCCGCAGGGCGAAGACCGGAGAGGGCGGGATTCGAACCCGCGGTAGAGGCATTCACCCCTACGACGGTTTAGCAAACCGTTGCCTTCAGCCACTCGGCCACCTCTCCAAATCGTTACCTTAAAAGTACTTATCCCAGGGGCAAAACAAGACTCCACCGGGGAATCGGCTTACTTTACATTCCACAGTGGGTCATTGCAAGAGGATTCCAAATGTCACGCCCAATCAGAGTGGTTTTGAGCTATCGGCCTTTCTCACTGACACTCCTCGACCTCTTTTTTATTGGTGTGCGAACAGTAACAGTGGTGCCGACGTTATGAACTGATTCGATTTCGAGCTCTCCACCCATTTGCTCCAGCCGTTCTCGTATGCTGAACAGTCCGAAATGGGTTTTATCATCTCTTGACAACGACGAATAACTCAATACATCAAAACCTGCACCGTCATCCTTGACCTGTATAACTACATTCCTGTCAATCTGCCGAATATCAACTTCCACAGTCTCTGCCCCGGCGTGCTTAAATACATTCATCAATAACTCACAGATAATACGAAACAAAGCTATACTGACCTGTACGTCGAATTTCTTCAGAGACCCATCAGAGGTTAGTATACTTTTAAGGCCGTACTTGCCCTCGACCTCCTCCCTCAAATACTGCTGCACTGCCGCGGCCAAGCCAATTTCATACAGCACGGGACTGGCTAACTCGAAGGTCAACGAACGAATATCTTTGATGGCTTCGTCGATTGAACCGAGAGTTTCATCCAGTGCAGCTGCCAACTTTTTATCAGCAACAGGTTCTTTTACAGATTGTATTTTTAGTTTTATCAAAGCAAGCTTCTGGCCGACATCGTCATGCAATCCAACGGCGATACGCCTTCTTTCTCGCTCCTCAATCATCATTAGCTCAAGAGCCATGGCTTTAAGCCTGCTCTGGTATAACTCAATCTGACGTTCCCGTATCCTGCGCTGGGTAATGTCCCTGATGATGGTAATAATCCGCACTACCTTTGAACCCTCAATGACCGGTATCTTACTGGTTTCGGTTATGATTTCTCTATCACCTAATTGAGTTATCTCTTCCGTAACCAGAGTCTCTGCGGTGTTAAACACATGATGATATTCTTCTTCCACCTTTTCCGGAAGAAAAGGGAATAACTCGAAAACTGAGCGTCCAATAGCATCAATCTGAAATCCAAATTCTCTGCCCCATCGCTCGCATGTCTTATTTGCTAATACAATTTTAAGGTCTTCATCAACAACGTGAAGACCGTCGTCCATCGAGTCAATTGTAGAACGATACTGACTTTCTGATTCGCGTAATGCTTCTTCAGCTTTTTTGCTTGCCGTAATGTCCATCGCAGTGAAAACAAAACCCCTGGAAAGGTCGTTCGGGTCAAAAACCGTCGAACTCAATAGTACATCGATAATACCGCCGTCTTTGCGCCGCCAGCGCGACTGTACTGTACCCGTACCTTTTTCGCGAATCTGGGCATATTTTTCCGTACCGACATATTCATACTCGGCCTGGCTCGGATAGAGAATCCGAGCGTCTTTACCCCTCAGCTCTTCGGCTGAATATCCGGTCATCTCGCAAAAGCGGGCATTGAAATCAAGTAATATGCGATTCCGGATTAACCCGCTTCCGACGGGTGCCGCTCTGAAAAAACTTTTCAGTCCCACTTCCAGGTCTTTTGAAACATCTTCTTTTTGCTTGCTTTTAGCCATCGGCGTCACGCTATTGTATTGTAGTGAGCTTTACCATTAATTCATTATACCCGAGCTATTCCGCCCAAAGCAATAACAGATATATCAGCCCTTGCATAAATTATTTTCACGGTTAGTATGAATGTAATCCAGAACAACAACAGGTAAGTGAAAGGAGGCTTAAAATGACAGAGCAGATTATCGGCAAAGTCGAAGATTTCTTTGCTCATCCGGTCGTCGCAGGAATCGTATTGACAGGCCCTCTCAAGGTCGGTGACAAGATTCGAATCAAAGGCCATACCACCGACCTCGAAATGACGGTAGGCTCGATGCAGATAGACAATGCGAACGTCACCGAGGCCAAGGCCGGCGATTCAATCGGAATAAAAGTGACCGACCGTGTACGGGCAGGTGATCCAGTCTATAAAGTCACCGATTAACCGGACACCCGACAAGGTAAAGGCTTTCCATATCAATAACAGGCAGGTTTGTCCTGAAATTGTCGAAAAGCTCGAAAACACCGCCTTTGCGGGGGGTTTAAATTGCGCCGCTCACACAGCAAATAAATATACTTACAGTACTTCTGAAAACGCACAAGAGCACCGCCTCTCAATCGGCTTTTAATCTGGCCAGCAACGCTGATGTTGCGTATAATTGTGAGCGGAATCGAACTTTAATTTTTAATCTTTTTCTGGAAAAACAATGAAGACACAAAAACTTTCTTTTAAAAGCACGCTGGCAATAATACTTCTTTTGAGTGCGGCAATTTTCTTCCTGTTTTCCAGCCGAAACCAGGCCAACAATACAAATGACAAACTAAAGCTCAATACCGGCGAGTATTTCGAGGCCCGCGGGCTTAATGTACTTGTCTTCAGTAACTGGTACAACGACAACTTCAGTGATTCAAAAATCAGCGGCGTTGAAATTATCCATCACGAGGTCCGCACAGCGACCAACGGCGACGTAAGACTCAACCCGACACCCGAACAATGGGACCCCATCCCTGAATTCGTAGAACGAAAAGTGGATAAGAAAAATAACACCATCGAGGCTTTTTTAACATATCCTGATTATGACTTTAACTACACAATAAAAGCCGAAACGCACGACGATGGCATACTGCTGAGCGTCAATCTCGAAAAGCCGCTTCCCGAAAAACTTATCGGCCGCGCAGGGTTCAACCTTGAATTCCTCCCCGCCGCCTATTTTGAAAAGTCATATATGGTCGATGGTAAAAGCGGCCTGTTTCCGCTTTATCCATCAGGCCCGATGACGGTGGAAAAATCCGGTACCGTCGAGCCTAAACCAATCGCCAAAGGCAAAACTCTCGTCTTTGCTCCAGAAGACCCCGAAAGACGTGTCACTATCAAAGCTAATACCGGCGAGCTTTCATTATATGACGGCCGTAACAAAGCCCAGAACGGCTGGTACGTTTTGCGCACCCTCCTCCCGCAGGGCCAAACCGGCAAAGTCATCGAGTGGTTCATAACCGCCAACACTATCGACAACTGGACCCGCCCGCCGATGATTGCACATTCACAACTCGGGTACCATCCCAATCAGGAAAAGGTCGCCGTCGTAGAGCTCGACAAAAACGACAGCCCGCTTACATCGGCCCGCGTATTGAAAGTTACAGAGGACGGAAGATTTGTAGAAAAATATATCGGCGACGTCAAAAAGTGGGGTAATTATTTGAGATATAATTATCTTACCTTCGATTTTACGCCGGTAAAAGAAAGTGGGATATACGTCATTGAATACGGCCACGTACGCACAAAGCCGTTCAGGATTGCAGCGGATGTCTATGAAAATGCCTGGCACCCCACACTGGATGTATTCTTCCCCGTGCAGATGGACCACATGTTCGTAAATGAAGCCTATCGCGTCTGGCACGGCGCAGCCCATCTCGACGATGCCCTGCAGGCGCCGGTAAACCATAAGCATTTCGATTTGTACGCCCAGGGCCCGACAACGGACTCACCCTACAAACCCGGCGAACATATTCCCGGACTGAATATCGGAGGCTGGTTCGACGCCGGCGATTACGACATCCGTACCCCGACCCAGTATTACACCGTTCTGAGCCTCGTTCAAATCTGGGAAAACTTCGGCCTCAAAAGGGACGAGACCCTCATCGACCAAAAAAAACGCTACGTCGATATTCACCATCCCGACGGCGTACCCGACATACTCCAGCAAATCGAACACGGCACACTGCAGCTTCTCGCCCAGCACAAAGCCGTCGGCCACGCAATCAACGGTATCATCGTACCCGACCTCTCGCAATACACACACCTCGGCGACGCCTTAACTATGACCGACAATCTTATTTACGACCCGAACCTCGTCGGCAAAGAGCCGAACGGTTTTGCAAGCGGCGTATTCGACGACCGCTGGGCATTCACCAGCAAATCTACTCCGTTGAACTACGGCTCTATCGCCGCACTGGCGGCGGCAAGCCGGGCCCTGCGCGGATACAACAACCGGCTCGCCGACGAATGCCTGACTACCGCCCAAAAAGTATGGGACGAAGAACACAGCCGTGAACCGAATTTGTTCCGTCACGGCAACACCTCCGGAGGCCGGCTGGAAGATGAGCAGTTCGGAGCCGCCGTTGAACTCTTGATTTGCACTAAAGATTCTAAATACGCGGACAGCATAAACGAACTATGGCCGACCATCGAAGAGCGTTTCGCCTTCCACGCCGACACGGCCGTTCGAGCTATACCCTGGATGGATAAACCTTACGCGGAAAAAGTTGAGGCCGCTGTCAAGGCTTACAAAGAACATATCGACGGATTTTACAAAGAAAATCCCTTCGGCGTACCCATCACAGAACGAGGCTGGGCCGGAAACGGCTGGGTCGTCAGATTTGGTATTACCAATTATGTTCTGCACAAGGCCTTCCCACAAATCATCGGCCCTGAATATACCTTCAGAGGATTGAATTTCATCTACGGCTGCCATCCCGGCTCGAATATCTCATTCGTTTCCGCCGTCGGCACACATTCGAAAAAAGTTGCCTATGGAAACAACCGTGCTGATTATTCATTCATCGCAGGCGGCATCGTCCCCGGCGTTCTCATCATAAAACCAGACTTCCCTGAAAACAAAGAAGACTGGCCCTTCCTCTGGGCCGAAAACGAATACGTCATAGGAATGGGGGGTAGCTATATATTTCTCGTAAACGCAGCAAACGATTTACTAAACGATTAGAATTTCATAGCTTGCAAAATATGTCCCATAGCTTAAACTAACAACCTATGGCGAAGAAAAAGGCAGGAAAAAAGACGGCGGCCAAACCCTCATCGCTCGTTGATACGCGGGTAATCTACTGCGGGGATAATCTTGAGCAGTTGAAAAAGTTCCCCGATGGTTGTATTGACCTTATTTATATTGACCCGCCTTTTAACTCCAACCGCAATTATGAGGTTTTCTGGGGCGAAACAAAGGAAAAACGCTCCTTTGAGGACCGCCATGCCTCGACGCAGGCATATATCGACTTTATGCGTCCTCGCTGTGTGGAACTTCATCGCGTACTGAAAAAAACAGGCTCGTTTTATTACCACTGCGACTGGCACGCCTCACACTATGTCAAAATTATGCTTGACCAGATTTTCGGTGAAAACCAGTTTGAAAATGAGATTGTTTGGAAACGGACGAGTGCGCATAGCAGTGCAAAACGCTACGGCCCTATCAACGATAGCATATTCTTTTATAGCAAGGGAAATCAGTGGACATGGAACCAGCAATACCAGCCCTATGATGTGTCATACACTGAACAGAATTATAGTAATGTTGATAGTAATGGCAGGAAGTGGAAGTCCACGGATTTAACGGGAGATGGCATAAGAAACGGCGAAAGTGGGCAACCATGGCGAGGGATTGACCCAACTGCCAAAGGCAGACATTGGGCAGTTCCAAAAGACATTTCAATGGCACTTTCAAGCGGTACTACACAGGAGAAGTTAGACGCCCTTGATACTGCTGGTCTTATTTACTGGCCAAAAAAAGAAGGTGGTACGCCTCGCTTAAAGCAATATGCGGAGGAAATGGCAGGTATTCCGCTGCAAACTCTTTGGACGGATATTGGTCCAATTGGTGCACACGCTGTTGAACGTCTTGGGTATCCCACACAAAAACCGCTTGCTCTTCTTGACCGGATCATTAAGGCGAGCAGCAATCCCAACGACATTGTATTAGATGCCTTTTGTGGTTGTGGGACTGCTCTGGTTGCTGGGGAAAATCTCGGTCGTCAGTGGATTGGGATTGATATATCGCCGACAGCCTGTCGTGTTATGGCCAAGCGATTGCGGGACGTGTGCGGGATGAAAGAAGATGAGAAGCTGTGGCGGATTGGCCGAGGATTTGTTGTTCGAGACCTGCCGTGGAGCGAAAAACAGCTCAGGGAAATCCCGCCGTTCGAGTTTGAGAACTGGGCGGTTATCGCGCTGGGCGGCATTCCAAATAAAGCCCAGGTCGGTGATATGGGTATCGACGGACGAATCTATCCGGTCTCGGCCGTGCCTAAGAAAACCAAAGGCGAGCTGGAATTCATGGACCTCTGGTATCCCATACAGGTCAAGCAAAAAGACAAAACTGGACGACCCGATATAGATGCATTCGAGGCGGTGATGATGCGCGAGGACCGTACAAAAGGGTTCTTTGTTTCCTTCGATTTCTCATCGGATGCCCTGAGCGAAATACAATCATTCTTTAAGAAGACCGGCAAGAGTATCATTCCCCTTACCGTCAAAGAGATACTTGACGAAGAAATAGCCCACAAACTGGCGTAAAGAACAGCAATTTAATCTCTGTGCACTCTGCGGCCTCTGTGGCTATAATATAATAATTCTCTGCGGCTGAAAATTTTGTTAAGTCTTATAGAAGCAGGGGTATGAAAACGCGGCAAATGATTTATTGAGCGACAATTAATAATCACAGAAAGAGGTGCACAGTGAAAAAAATGTATTTTCTTTTTATTATTAACGCAATGGCTGTATCCAATGTCTTCGCACAGCAAAACACGCCGCCTTCTCCAAACTCTCTGCCTGCACCGGTGCAGCTAACCGCCGAACAGGACCATCAAAGAATGATGGCTCTTTTGCACATAACATCTTTAAGGCCGTATAGAGACGGAATGAATCCCAAGTCTGCAAATTATGCCAATTACGATGAATCCAAAGCCAATCCCTATCCGAATCTTCCCGATGCGCTGGTTTTGAAGGACGGGCAAAAGGTCACGACGCCCCAAATCTGGTGGAATCAACGCCGCCCCGAAATTGTGGAGGACTTCGACAGCGAAATCTATGGCCGGGTCCCGCAAAACGCCCCCAAGGTAAACTGGGAGCTGATCAGCGCGACCAACGAGCAGAACGGCGACGTTCCGGTTATCACCAAAAAGCTCGTCGGTCACGTTGATAATTCCTCGTATCCGCTTATAACCGTTGACATCGATTTGACACTGACTACCCCTGCCGATGCGAATGGTCCGGTGCCGGTAATAATGGAATTCGCATGGGGCGGTTCTTGGGGTAACCTCCCGCGTCGCGCAGGCGACAGACCCGATTGGAAGCAGCAGGTTCTGGCCAAAGGCTGGGGTTATGCCGTCTACATTCCCACCAGCGTCCAGGCCGACAAAGGTGACGACCTGACGCAGGGCATCATCGGACTGTGCAACAGGGGACAGCCGCGCAGTAAGGCCGATGAATGGGGCGCGTTGCGCGCCTGGGCATGGGGCGCCAGCCGCGCTCTGGATTATTTTGAGACTGACAAATCAGTGGACGCAAAGCGAGTCGGCCTTGAAGGCCATTCGCGCTACGGTAAGGCAGCACTTGTCGCCATGGCCTATGACCCGCGTTTTGCCGTCGTTTTTGTCAGCTCATCCGGCGAAGGCGGCGCAAAACTTCACCGCCGAAATTGGGGCGAGATAGTGGAAAATCTCGCCGGCTCTGGTGAGTACCACTGGATGGCCGGTAACTTTCTTAAATACGCCGGTCCGCTTAACTGGAACGATTTGCCGGTGGATTCGCACGAACTGATTGCTTTGTGCACCCCGCGGCCTGTGTTCATTAGCGCCGGGATAACCAATGGAGACGGCTGGGTAGATGCCAGGGGTATGTTCATGGCCGCCGCAGCCGCCGGGCCGGTCTATAAGCTCCTCGGCAAAAAGGATATGGCAACTACCCAGTTCCCTTCGACAGGGACAACGCTAATCGACGGCGACATCGCCTTTCGCCAGCATCACGGCGGACACACCCCAGGCCCGAACTGGCCAACGTTCCTGACGTTCGCCGAAAGATATCTAAAAACGCCGGTAGTCAAACCACCCGAAAAACAATTACCTTCCAATAAATAGAATAGGAAGGTACAATAAATGTCTTAGGTTAAAAGAAAAGGAAAAATAAGATGAAGCTGAATATCAAGACTCTTTGCCTGGCGGTATGTTGTTATGTATTGATGATTTCTCAGGCGGCTCTCTGTGCAGTCAAACTGCCGCGGCTGGTCAGCGACGGCATGGTATTGCAGAGAGGTGACAGCACAAAAATTTGGGGCTGGGCCGACCCGAATGAACAGATAACCATCGACTTCAACGGTAAAACATATAACACAACAGCCGATGCGGACGGCAACTGGGCGGTAACGCTTTGCGAATTGAGTGCCGGCGGACCGTACACTATGGAAATTAACGCCGAAAATCAAAAAACCCTGAAAAATATAATGGTCGGCGACGTGTGGGTATGTTCCGGACAGTCCAACATGGAGCTTCCGATGGCACGTGTAAAGGACCGATATCCCGATGTGGTAGCTCAATCCGAAAATCCCGCCATAAGACAGTTTTATGTCCCGCGAAAATATGATTTCAAACAGCCCCTCCAGGACGTGGATTCAGGAAGCTGGCAATCCGCTAATCCACAAAGCGTTCTTGATTTTACCGCCGTAGGCTATTTCTTTGCTAAAGAGTTGTATGAAAAATATAATGTCCCCATCGGCCTGATTAACTCGAGCTTAGGCGGCTCGCCCGCACAGGCCTGGCTAAACGCCGACGCCCTCAAGGCCTTTCCTCACTATAGGAAAATCGCCAAAAAATACAAAGAAGACGGCTACATAAAAAAAGTCATCGATGACGACAAGGCACGCAGCGACGCATGGTATAGCCTCCAGCACAAAAAAGACAAAGGCCTGGCGCAGGGCCAAAAGCCCTGGTACGATAATTCCATCGATACCTCCGATTGGTCCACTATGAACGTGCCCGGCTACTGGGCCGACGGCGAGCTCGACAATATCAACGGCGTTGTATGGTTCAGAAAGGAATTTGACTTACCCGATGTTATGGCCGGCAAACCCGCAAGACTCGAGCTCGGCCGCATAGTCGACGCCGATAAAACTTATGTTAACGGCCGATTTGTCGGCGAGGTTACATACCAGTACCCCCCGAGAAAATATGATGTCCCTGCAAACGTGCTCAAAGCCGGCAAAAATGTTGTTACAGTAAGGGTAATCAGCAACATCGGCCGGGGCGGCTTTGCCACAGACAAACCCTACGAGCTTACAGTCGCAGGCCGAACCATCGACCTCAAAGGACCCTGGAAATACAAATTAGGCGCAGAAATGGAACCGCTGCAGCCCGAAACTTTTATCAGGTTTCAGCCGGAAGGTCTGTACAACGCAATGATTGCCCCGCTCTTAAACTATAGAATCAAAGGTGTGATTTGGTATCAGGGCGAATCCAACGCAGGCAACGGATTCGAATACCAAAAACTCTTCCCCCATTTGATTGCTGACTGGCGCAAAAATTGGAACCAGGGCGACTTCCCCTTCCTGTACGTCCAGCTTGCAAACTTTATGGAAGCCAAAGACCAGCCCTCCGAAAGCGGATGGGCAGAGCTTAGAGAAGCCCAGCTTAAAACCCTTTCTGTTCCTGAGACAGCAATGGCCGTCATTATCGATATCGGTGAATGGAACGATATTCACCCCACGAATAAAGAAGACGTCGGAAAACGTCTTGCCCTGGCCGCAGAGAATTTAGCCTACGGCGAAAAGGACGTTATCTATTCCGGCCCGTTGTACGCAGCGATGAAAATCGAAGACGATAAAATCATACTGTCATTTTCAAATATCGGCACCGGCCTGGTCGCCAGGGGCGGCCCCCTGAAAGAATTCGCAATCGCCGGCCTAGACAAAAAATTCGTATGGGCAGACGCCGAAATAGACGGTGATAAAATCGTCGTATGGAGTAATAAGGTGACAGACCCCATAGCCGTTCGCTACGCCTGGGCCGACAACCCCGAAAGCGCAAATCTGTATAATAAGGAAGGTCTGCCCGCTTCTCCTTTCAGAACCGACGAATAATAGTAAACTACCACGCCCTTACGGACGTGGCATTTTTAGAATTCAAGCTTCGCTTGCCCGCTGTCTTCCTTTCCTTGCATCTGAACATATTTCCGTATCGTGGCCTTATTTATTCCGACTGTTGACACGAAATAGCCCGTCGACCAAATACCATTTACTCCCCAATATACTTTATCTAAAAATGGAAATTTCTTACGCATAGCACCGCCGGTATTGGCTTTTATCATATTAACAATTTCACTTACCGAAAATTTCGGGGGTATCGATACTAATATGTGTATATGATCCAAATCGGTATTTACCTCCAATATTTCTATCTCTGGGTGAAAACTGCTTATCTGCTTTATTTTCCTTTGCAAATAGTCGCCAATACCGGCTTTCAATATCTTTCTGCGGTATTTGGTCGACACCACAATATGATACCGAGTATAATATATTGCATGAGCCTGTTTCCTGTATTCCATAAAGGCAATTATACAGGAAGACAGCGGGTACTTCCATCTACGCCCTCACGGACGTAGTATTACGAAGGAAGAATAAAAACCCAGAAAATGGAAGTCTTTGTTCCATCCCTGGGTTAATTCTATTATCTTTTTGCACAGATACCTGTTGCCTGCAAAACAAATATCTGCAATCTCATTGTACCAAAATGCAACGGACAGTGTCAATGATGTATATTCTTTGTTTTTATATTCCGGCTAGCCCCTAACTCCGCGCAGCGACTTGTCACGGCGAAGTGTAACGTAGACGAAAGCGAAGACGGGCCCGCCCGTCGCCAGCGAAATCCTTCGAGAATACTTCGCTTAAAAATATTTAACCCCGAAGCCTGCTTCGGGGGTGTTTAGCAGTCGCCGGCACGGCGACTTGTTTAGCCCCAGCACCCTTGTCCGACGTAGTTTTAACGTAGGCGGATGTGGCTGGAGCCTCTAACGACTATTCACTATTCACTAACGACTATCACACCGCAGGGGGTCAATGTCTTTTATCGCAGCGAAATACTAAACGAATACTTCAAATAATCAATTTTACGGCTCGCTTGTCTTTACACCCCTTAAAATCCTTGCCTTAAAACACAATCAGTGTGATAATTCTTAATCATCCGTACGGCATTTAACGGCCTCGAACAAAAACTCGATCAGGGACAATCGCCCGGAAAGAAACTCGTTATGAAAACCGGATATTTACAGCTCCTCCTTCTCTTAATATCGTTATCTTTATTTACAAACTCCTCTGCTGCCCTCGAAAAACAAACTGATATTATGAACGACAAAATTCAAAAAACCCACGATGGTATCACGATTACATTCGACGACGGCCTGCTCCTGCTCCGCATTTGTGATGAAAACATCATACGCGTCGCGTTCGCTAAAGATAAACATTTTCTCAGCCGGCAAAGCCTGGCCGTCGAAAATCGACCCGTATTTTCAACCGGCTTCGAAGTCGCCTCCACTCGAAATGCCGTCACCGTCACTACGAACAAGCTCCGGGTCCGCGTCGATTTGCAAACCTCCGCGGTCACCTTCCTCGATGCCGCTGGAAAAATCATTCTCGCAGAACAACCCGGCGGCCGCGAAATACAGCCCGCCGGAGTACAGGGAGAAAAAACTTTCCACGTAAGGCAACAATGGCTGCCGAACCAAAACGTGTCTCTCTATGGCCTCGGACAGAACCAGCTCGGACTTATGGACATCAAAGGTTTCGACATGGATCTCTGGCAGCACAACGGAACCGTCATAATTCCATTCCTGGTTTCCAGCCGGGGATACGCGATATTGTGGGACAACACTTCGTACAGTAAGTTCGGTGACAAAAGTCAATTCGAGCCGCTGCCTGCCGAGCTGCTCTGCGACCAACAGCAAAACCCGGGCGCAATTACCGTCACTTACTTCAAAGGGACAAATTTTGAAGACGAATTATTCCGGCAGACCGACCGGAAAATCGGCATAGAATTACCCACCGCCGACCCTCGCCCGAACAACCTCATCCATCCATCACTGCCCCCTTCAGGAAGCATCGGCATCCGATGGCAGGGCTATATCCGGCCGAAGCAAACCGGTGATTATCTTTTCAAAACCTTCTCCGGCAACGGCGTAAAGCTCTGGCTCGACGACAAACTAATCATCCAGGACTGGTGGCAGAACTGGCTTCCTTACGAGAACATCGCCAAAGTGCCGCTCACCGCCGGCCGGAAATACAAAATCCGTGTCGAATGGCTGCGCGACCAGAACGCAAACGATATGAAACTGCTGTGGAAAAAACCTACGGACAACGATTCTATTTCACTCTGGTCGGAAGTTGGAGACGGAATCGATTATTATTTCGTCTACGGCCCGCAAATCGACAAAGTAATTTCAGGTTATCGCAAACTGACCGGCAAAGCCCCTATGATGCCGCTCTGGGCCTTCGGTCTCTGGCAGTCTCGCCAGCGATACAAAACCACCGACGAAAGTCTCGAAGTCCTGAAAGGCTTTCGCTCTCGAAATATCCCAATCGACAACATCGTTCAGGACTGGCAATACTGGAAAGAAAACCAATGGGGCTCGCACCTGTTCGACCCGGAAAGATTCCCCGACCCGCAGGCATGGATAGATACAATTCACGAAAAATACAATGCCCGCCTGATGATTTCCGTCTGGCCCAAGTTCTACCCCGGAACGGAAAACTACAAGGCCCTGCACTCACGCGGCTTCCTCTGCCAGGAACCTCTCCGCTTGGGACTAAAAGACTGGCTCGGCTACCCGTTCACTTATTACGACGCCTTCAATCCAAAGGCCCGCAAACTCTACTGGTCTCAAATCGAACGTGACCTGTTCACAAAAAAAATCGACGCATGGTGGTTGGATGCCACCGAACCTGACATGAGCGCGCCGGACGTAAACATGCAAAAGTCACTCCTGAATCCGACGGCACTGGGAACCGGGGCACGTGTACTCAACGCGTATTCACTGATGAACAGCAAAGCCGTGTACGAAGGACTCCGTACCGCTGACCCGAACCGACGAGTTTTCATTCTCACACGCTCCGCCTTCGCAGGACAGCAGCGATACGCCGCCGCAACATGGTCAGGTGACATTCCGTCAACATGGCAGGCTCTTCGCAAACAGATAACCGCCGGACTCGGTTTTTCGATATCCGGCCTGCCATATTGGACAATGGACATCGGCGGCTTTTCTCTGCCCCCGCGATTCGCAAACAGCCCGCCGATGTCACCGCAGGCTCGCGAAGAATGGCGAGAGCTCAACACCCGCTGGTTTCAGTTCGGCACCTTTGTCCCGTTACTCCGGGTACATGGCGAAGGACAAAAACGCGAGATGTTCAACATCGCACCCGAAAATCATCCCGCCTATCAGGCCATGCTCGAATACGACAAACTCCGCTACCGCCTGCTCCCCTACATCTATTCCGTCTCTTGGTTGGTGACTAACAACGACTACACGATAATGCGTCCGCTGGTCATGGACTTCCAGTCCGACCCCTTCGCTCGCAATATCGACGACCAGTATATGTTCGGCCCCTCGCTTTTAATCAATCCCGTAACCGAATATAAAGCGAGAACTCGAAAAGTTTACCTGCCCACCGGCCAAGGCTGGTACGACTTGAAAACCGGCCGCTGCTTCTCCGGCGCACAAACAATTAACGCAGACGCGCCCTACTCGGACATCCCCGTTTTCGTCAAAGAAGGTTCCATCCTGCCGTTCGGTCCCGACATTCAGTACACAATACAAAAACCCGCCGACAAAATCCGCCTGTTCGTCTACACCGGCAAAGACGCCGCCTTTACAATCTACGAAGATGAAAACACAAATTATAATTACGAAAACGGTTCCTTCAGCACCATCACCATGAAGTATAACGAATCCGACGGAACCTTGACAATCGCCGCCCGCAAAGGCGGTTTCCCGGCAATACTCAAAAACCGCACCTTCGAAATCATTTGGGTCAACCCCGGCAATCCCGTCGCACTTGATTTCGACTCGAAGCCCGACCAATCCGTATCTTATGACGGAAACGAACTGACAGTCACACAAAGCATTCCATCGTCTTCGACTCACAAAACTCTTTCTTCTTATGATGAACAAGCCAGGCAATTGCTTTCGCAAATGACCCTGCAGGAAAAAATCGGGCAAATGACACAGGCCGAACACGGCGGTATCAAAGACCCAAACGATGTAGAAAAATATTTCCTCGGCTCAGTACTCTGTGGCGGAAACGCCGACCCCGAACAGGGCAACACGTTGCAGGCATGGACCGACCTTTACGATATGTACCAGAAACACGCCCTAAACACCCGCCTCGCCGTCCCGCTGCTCTTCGGCGTCGACGCCGTACATGGCCACAGCAATCTTCTCGGCGCAGTTATCTT
>Ga0315537_1001344_pt1 | contig 19404 bp, 32 predicted proteins | sample SalMarSW160270MG_FD_203091 | JGI IMG/M metagenome (GOLD analysis project Ga0315537, IMG submission 203091) | Salt marsh sediment microbial communities from the Plum Island Ecosystem LTER, Massachusetts, United States - Salt Marsh Sediment SW1602-70 ...
GATGCCGGTCGGGGCTATCAGCAGTACATCCTCTCCTTTCAATATAGGCTCTATTACAAGCTCCTGTGCCTTGGTTGGCTGCAGGAATCCTTTCTTATCTATGAGCTCGCGGATTCGTTTATCTAAAAGTTCGAACATGATTACCACTATTCCTTAAGCTTCAGGTCTTTTAATGCACCGAGGTCAGTTCCATCCAGAAGATGGACACGCGGTTTTATAATCTTTCTGGCGATCGGTCCTAACAGCCTGTCTTTATTTACAAGAGTTGCCCCACATAGCTCGTTGAATGCAGGCATGATTATCAGATCAACAGTCTTCTTTGCCTTAAACTTCCCTATTACCCAGCAGGGCTCTGTGTACAAGGCGCCTAAACGATCTCTGAACCTTATGTGCGGATGGTTGTGTCCAATTATTATGTTCTTCTCAGTGTCAGCTTTCCTGTGGCCATGCGTTAGGAAGTAGCTGCCTACAGAAAAGGATTTTTTTATCTTGATGTTTTCAGGAAGAAGTTTCTCGATGCCTGCGTCATGGTTACCTTTTATTAATATTATTTTTTTGAATTTCAATAGCAACAGGAATTCAGGTATTTCCCTCATCTCCTGCCAGCTTGTTCCAGGAACCTCGTTCTTCAGATCACCTAGTATAACCAAATTCTGTGCCTTTGTCATTTTCTTTAGCTTATGGATCCTCTTGACAAGCTTCTTTACCTGGCTTGGTATTGACACGCCTGATTCATACAGCTCGCGGGTTATTCCTATGTGCAAATCAGCTATTACCAGGATCTTGTCTATGAAGAGTGCAGGCTCGTTTGTTATGAACATAGAATTAAAATCTAAAGAAATTATTAAAAAGGATCAGACTGAATTGTAATTGCCCTGTACAACGAAAACATCACAAAGCCGGAGCAATTTTAAATAAATTTTAATTTTAGCTTGTTTATGAAGGCTGTTTTGCTATTACTTGTATTTATAACTGCTGGCTGTGTACAGACAGGCGGGTTTGTAGAAGAAACAACTACTACAGTAGGAGATTTAGCTGAGGCAACTACTACAACTATTCCACAAGAAACAACCACAACAACTACTACGACTACAATTATCACTACCACTATTCCAGAAGTGACAACAACATCAACAACCACAAGCAGCACGACAACTACTGTGCCGGTAGGACTCTCTGTAATAGTCAGTACAGACAAGGATGTTGTTGTAAGAGGGAACCCTGTAATTATAACTACCCACGTGACTTCTGGAGGTAGCCCCGTTGACGCAGAAGTGTATGTTATTATAACATATGCAAGTGGTTCGCAGGCTGAGAACAGCGGAGTTACATCAGGCGGAATCTTTGTCTGGGAAAAGACAATCGGCGGCAATTCAAAACCAGGCACATTCTTTATACAATCAACAGCAACCAAAGATGGTTATGAAGGAAGCGGAACAGCGAGCTTTGAGGTTGTTCCGGCTTCGTGACAGAGGTTACCTCTTCACCAACTTGAGCAGGTCTGACCTGCAGACAATACCCTTTATTCTGCCTTTCTCTGTTACAAGGACAGCAGTATGATAATCAAGAAGGTCTGACAGCATATCTATTCCTGTGTTGATGCTGACCAGCGGCAGCGGATCGGTCATGATGTCTTTTACAAAAAGGTTCTTCGGGTCTTCTGAGATAGAATGGGATATTTCCTTTTCGCTTATTGTCCCGACCACACTGGTTTTATCTAGAACTGGCAGCTGGGAGATGTTTTTTTTCTTCATGATGCTGGCTGCCTTTGTTATCCTTTCGCCAGGGTGCACGAATATAACGCCTCTTTTCATCATGCCTTTTGCTGTAAGGCTGGTTTTCTTACTCTTTGTTTTTTCTAGTGCCTCGAATATTCTTTCTGCCTTGGAAAAAGACGGGTCAACCAGGCCCGCCTCTATCCTTGCTATCAATGACTGCGAAATGCCTGATAATCTCGAAAGATCTTCCTGAGTAAGCTCCAGATTCTTCCTCATTATCTTTATTTCTTCTATTTTCATAGCTATCAATTATTCATATAATGCCTTCCTTATGCTTATATGCATATTATACATACAAAATTATTTAAATATGTATATAGAAAATAGTAAAGGTGATTAAATGAATGGAAAATACTTCTTTACTTCTGAATCAGTTACCGAAGGCCACCCGGACAAGATATGCGACCAGATATCCGATGCGATACTGGACGAACTGATAAGACAAGACCCGAACAGCAGGGTTGCTGTCGAATGCCTTACAACCACTGGCACGATTCACGTCGCAGGCGAGGTCACAACAAATGGTTATGCAGACATACAGTCAATAGTAAGGTCGATACTAAAGGACATAGGCTATACCAACCCTGAATTCGGTATTGACTGCGAGGATGCAGGGGTATGGATAGCAGTGCACGCGCAGTCGCCGGACATATCACAAGGCGTTACAGAGAACAAAGACAAGGAGCAGGGAGCAGGAGACCAGGGAATGATGTTTGGTTATGCCTGTAACGAAACGCCTGAGCTGATGCCGCTGCCTATAATGCTGGCTCATAGGCTTGCAAGGAGACTGGCTGAGATAAGGAAGAACAAGGAAGTGAAAGACCTCGGGCCTGATGGAAAATCACAGGTTACCGTAGAGTATGAGAATGGCAAGGCAAAACGCATAGAGGCAGTTGTTATTGCCCAGCAGCACGTGGATAATACATCAGAAGAACAGTTGAAAAAGGAGATCACTGAAAAGGTGATAAAACCAGTTTGTGGAAGCCTGCTGGATAAAAAAACAAAGCTACACATAAATGCAACTGGGAAGTTCGTTATCGGCGGACCAGAGGGAGATACAGGCGTTACTGGCAGAAAGATAATCGTTGACACCTACGGCGGAATGGGTCGTCATGGTGGAGGATGTTTCTCAGGCAAGGACCCGTCAAAGGTGGACAGGTCAGGGGCGTACGCTGCAAGGTATATAGCAAAGAATGTTGTTGCTGCAGGCCTGGCTGACAAATGCGAGGTCCAGATATCCTATGCTATTGGAGTAGCTGAGCCAACCGGGATATTGGTAGAGACCTTCGGAACAAATAAATTACCGGAAGAGAGAATAACTGAGCTGATAAAAAAACACTTTCCGCTAAAGCCGAAAGATATAATAGAACAACTGAAGCTGAAAAGACCAATATACAGAAAAACAGCTGCCTACGGACATTTCGGCCGCAATGACCCTGACTTCACCTGGGAGAAAACAGACAAAGCCAGCATACTAAAAAAAGAAGCAGGACTTTAAATTTCACCATCTTTTTAATTAATGAAGATGCACTCTAGCACGTTATATAAACAAGGTCGTCATTTGCGCCGGGTATATCAGCTTTTACCTCTACGTCGCCGGAGCAAGCTATATTTGTGTCCCAGACAGGAGCAATCTCACCAGCAAGTATAGGAGATGAATAAGTATCAGTTCCCACGAAAGCTCCACTGCTTGTGACAATTATTATCAATTCATTAGCCTTTATCTCAACAGTTCCTGTATTTCTTACTGAGACATTCAAAGTACCGTCAGTGTCGCTGTATGCAGCAATAAAGCCTACACCCATTTGCATCTGTCTTTGCTGCTCTGTCATATGCTCCTCTGTCTGGCTGAGTATTGATGGTACAAACCCGCTGAACCATACAAATAGAAACCCAACCATGGATATGGTTATCATTATCAGCAATATGACAGCTATGACAGGGGTTATTCCTTTCATCGTCATCATCTTTATATTGTCTTCTGATATATAAATACACTTTCTGTTTAAGAGCTAATATTTCTCAATAGTTGATACATCACCTGTAGGAAGCCCGAGCTCCCTTGCTTTCAGCAGCCTTCTGACTATCTTTCCGCTCTGGGTCTTTGGCAGGGAATTCACAAACTCTATCTCCCTTGGGTATGCGTGGCCTGCAAACCTCTTCTTTATGAAGACCTTGATTTCTTCTTCCAGTTTCTTGGAAGGCTTGTAGCCCTTTGCAAGTATTAAGAACGCCTTTATTATCTCGCCCCTGAGCGGGTCCGGCTTTCCTATTACAGCTGCCTCTATTATTGCTTTGTGTTCTATAAGCGCTGACTCCACCTCGAATGGACCTACACGCTCGCCGCCGGTCTTTATAACATCATCAGCCCTTCCAATGAACCAGTAATATCCGTCCTTGTCTACAAAGGCCTTGTCACCGCTTATGTACCAGCCTTTTTTGAAATAGCTTCTGTATTTTTCCCTGTTTTTCCATATCTTCAGCATCATGGAAGGCCAGCCAGGTTTTATTGCAAGATTGCCCTCTTTGTTGGCCCTTAGTTTATTTCCCTTATTATCAACTATGGCTGCCTCTATGCCAGGAAACGGCTTTCCCATTGACCCTGGTTTTATAGGCATGCATGGATAGTTCGCTATCAACACCCCTCCTGCTTCTGTCTGCCACCAGTTGTCATGGAAAGGCAGGCCAAACGCCTTTAATGACCAGTAAATAGGTTCTGGATTAAGCGGTTCGCCTACAGAGCACATGTGCCTGAGAGAGGACATGTTGTATTTCTTGTATGCCTTGCCTGCTTTCATCAGCATTCTGATTGCTGTAGGCGCAGTATAAAAAACAGAAACCTGGTATTTTTCTATCAGGCTGTACCATTTTTCCGGGTCAAACCTTCCTGCGTAAACAACACTGGATGCCTTGTTTGACCAAGACCCGAGTATGCCGTAGGCAATTCCGGTTACCCATCCTGGGTCAGCAGTGCACCAGTATATGTCTTTGGGTTTCAGGTCAAGAACCCATTTTGCTGTCAGGTGCTGCTGTACTATTGCCTTGTGGCAGTGTATGACCCCTTTTGGCTTTCCTGTTGTCCCTGATGTATAGAGCATGAATGCAGGCTCATCGGGCTTCAGCATTTTTACTTTGAAAGACCTGGATGCCTTGCTCATCTCTTTCTTGTAACTAACATCACCTTTACCAGGCCTGTCAATAACAATAATCTTTTTCAGGTCCGGCAGCTCTTTTCTTATTTCACTGACCCTTTTCTTCAGGCTTGCATTGGTTATAAGGACCTTGGCAGAGCTGTTTCCCAGGCGGTCTTTCAGGGCCCTGGGCCCGAATGCAGCAAAAAGGGTGCCAGCTATTGCGCCTGTCTTCAGGATGCCTAGAAAACTAATATAGAGTTCAGGAACACGAGGAAGAAATATGAATACTCTATCACCTTTTTTCACGCCAAGTTTCTTCAGAACATTTGCGAATCTGTTTGAAAGATTCTTAATCTCCCTGAATGTGAACTCTCTTGAGCCTTTTTCATCTTCCCAGTAAAGAGCAACCTTGTTCGGTACGTCATGACGGTCCACGGCATTATAGGCAGCATTCAGCCTGCCTGAAAAGAAGTCCACTTCTTTGTAATAATCCTTCCACCTGAATTTTTTTGCAATCCTGTAGTCAGGCAGGTTCGGTTTTAACCTTGGTTTTACCCTGATTAATTTCATATAGACTTATTATTCGTCTATCTTATAAAAGTTTTTTAAAGAAACTTGGCCTATCTCCTTGACAGCCTTCTCCAGTTTTTGCTTACCCTTTCTTGCAATGCGCTGGCCTCTTCCTGGTTTCTTATTCCAGCTGCTTCCAAGTAACTTACTATTGGATCCAGCCTTGTGGGCTTGTAGGTAAGGCTTAGCTTGCCCCGCTCTATTTCGTACAACGGCCATGTGCCTGTCTCTACAGCAAGCCTTGCAACCTCTACTGTATTAGAGGGATCAAAACCTGATTTCGGGCATGGTGAAAAGAGCTCTATAAATCTAAGACCATGCAGGGACAGGGATTTCTTTATTTTGTTTATGTAATCCTCCATATGGGAAACAGAAGCAGTTGCTGAGTAAGACGGGATGCTCTCTGAGAGCATTCTTCTGATTTCAGTATTATACGATATGTATATGATATTTTCTTTCTTTGCCGAGATTATTGATTGCATTGTTTCCGCAGTTACGGCATTGCCGACATAACAAATAACATTACAATTCAATATTTTTGCTATTGCAGCAGCTGCAGGAGCAGGGTTTGAGGATTTTATAGACGGGACGTTGAGGAACTCTCTTATAGGAGAGATATGGTCGTCTGCAAAAACCAGTACAGGGTTATCAATAAGCTGCAGCGCGATCTTCAAGCCGATCTGTGCACCGCACCCCTCGCAGACGGATCCGTGTAAAACAACCTTCTTTTCAGCCAGCTCCTTTATAATGTCGCTTACAACGACCTCCTGTTCAACGACCTCTTCAACTTCTTCTTCGTCCATAATTTCACTTGATTGCGTTTATTAATCTTTCTCTTAACTCCTTATATTTATCAAACAACTCTTTAATCCTTTTCTTTAGTTCTTCTTCCTGGCCATCAATGAAATAGAATACAGAGAAGCCCTTGAATTTCCTGCTAAGTACATACCTCTTTACAGGCAGACCACGCCTGGTTGCTGTCAGGAATAATTCATTATGCTTGGGAAACCTTTCTTCTATTTCTATGGCAGCTGTTGGCCCGTTTTCTTTCAGAAATTTCTCGAACTCAGCTAGATTGCCTTTTTCAGGCTTTCTAAGGCCCTTGATCCAGTGGTAGACGCAGGAATAAGAGAGCCTCAGCTTGTCAGCAGTTTCCTTTATCGAGAGCCCTTTCTTGTAAAGCTCTATTGCCGTTTCATAGTGCCGAGAGTAGTACTCCCTGCCCTTACGAATCATATATTTAATTAGATATCAGAGATAAAAATGCCTTTCCAAGAATTAAGACCTGCTGCTGATCTTAAGCAGCAAGAAAGCTGCAACGCTGACTGCTACTATTCCTAAAGTACTAACCAGATAGAGTGAATTGCCGAAAATCGGGCCTAGATGCTCTTTTATAAACGCCAGTGATGCTGTAAAAATCTCAATCCTAAGGACAAAGAGAAAGATGATGTATACATTAAGCAAAATTATTATCAAGAAGATCAATAAAAATCTATTCATAACATCCAGACAGTTTCTTCCTTTTCTGATGCCTTAAGCCTGCTGTAGATATCAGCTACATCCTTTTCGTTTATTGGTTTTGTTGCTATGAAGCTGGAATAGCCTATTTCCGAGCTTACTATGCCTGCTGATCCCAGAGAGATGTCCCTGTCTATGACTGCAACCTTTTTGCCGTCTAGTACTTTCATATCAGGGAACGGCCTGAGCGACCTTATCCTTACCAGGCCTATGCTCTCGCCCTGCTCCCTCAGCTTGTTCACAGCTGCCTTTGCAGTTGGCGAGTCCGAGCCTGACACCACCAGCAGATAATCAGATTCTGAAAAGTATTCTTCCACAGCTGGGTAACTTCTCTTGAACTTAGTCCCCCATTTTTCATTTACTGTTTCGATTGCCTTAAGCGCGTTTTCCATTGCTTTCTGCTGCTGGTCCCTGAAGCAGGTATTATCGAGAACAAGCGGGTTGCGCAAATCTAGTCTCTTCAGCCTTAGTTTCGGCAAGAAATGATCAACTGACTTTTCTGACGGCGAAAGTATGTTCTCTCTTATTGGGAAATCGACCTTTATAGCAGCAGGCAAAAGCACTTTACTGTCTTCGCATATCCTGTATGCCTGGATTACTGTATCCAGGATTTCCTGGTTGCTTTCTGGCAGGAACACAAGCCAGCCAAGGTCCCTGAGCGCAGTTATATCAGATGAAACAGCTACAATAGGAAGCCTCATGCAAGAGGCAGCAAGGAATTCCCTTGTTGACTCAATCCTGTCAATGGAAAGGAACGCCCTTTTCCCACAGGCTTCAGCTGCTATAGCGGCTGACAGAGCTGCTGATTGGGATTCCACGTCCATTATGCTGCACTCTTCTTTATTTACAATTTCTTTGAGCTTCTTGTTAACAGTATTTGTACCAGGCACTGCCAAGAACCCTATTTTCGACAGCTTTGCCCCTACTGCAGCTGATTCGTAGCTGTCCAACAACTCGCCTTTCATTTTTTCTCCTCCTCGATTACAGCGACCTTGGGGCACTGCCTCAGGCAGATTAAGCAGCCGTTGCAGAAATCGTAATCTATGCTCGGCTTGCCCTCCTTTACTGTTATGCAGTTCTCAGGGCAAAACGCCACGCACAGCATACAGCTGTTGCAGAGCTTTGAGTCTATCCTGGGCTTGGCTAACCTATGCTTTACCCTTTTTTCCCCAGACCTGCTAACAGGCAGCTTCTTTGCATCGTATTTTAGTTCTCCTTGATCCATCATACTAACCAAGCCTCACTGATTTATGCCCCTCTTCCAGTGCAGCGCTGTCTTTTCCAAACTCTGCTTCAAGAGCTGCTTTCATGTTCTTCATGGAAATCTTGCTGTAAACCTTTGCAAGAGCGCCCAGCATTGGTATTACAGAGAGCTCTTTCTTGTAGTGATTCAGTGCAATACTACCTGCATCCACGTGATAGCTCTTTATGCCTTTTTTGCGCATGGCAGCGGTCTTTATTTTCTTTTGTGAGTTTATGATCATGACAGAAGGGGTGTTACAGTTCTTTATCGCTTCGCTTAGGCCTGCAGGATCAAGCACAAGGGTAAAATCGCTTGCTTCTGGCTGCCTTGATAATATCGGTGTTTTGTCCATCTTAACAATACCTGCTCCAGGTATGGTAAAGCCCTGGACACAGAAGCCAGAAAGAAAAGCAGCCCTTGAGAGTATTTTTTCCCCAATACCTGCCTGGCAAGACTCTCCATCTATTCTGAATATCATAATACTCATATATTTGTTTGTTAGATGATTTAAAATTTAGTACTTATTTCCTGTGTATCGACAATCTAGCCTATTCTTTTGCACTAAACAATCAAAAAAGAAATCAGGCCCTTACCTCTTCCTCTGCCTCAGGCTCTGCTACCGGCATTATGTGCTTTATTATAACTACGTCACCAATAGACTGGACCATACTGAACGGCACTATGACTCCCTTCTTGTCACCGACCAGGGAAGCGAAAAACGAGCCCTTTACAGCGTCTATTACCATTGATCTTACCCTGAATTTCTCCAGGTCAAGGTCCATGTCTGTTATCCTTCCGCAGTATATGCCCTTGTCAGTAAAAACATCCTTCTTTGTCATATCTGAAAAGCTTCTAATGTCCACCATTTCTATCAAATAGATTTATGTTAAGAAAACATTTAAAGGTTCTCAAAACCCTTATAATTATTTGCCGGTATAATATCTTTCATAGGAGAGGAAGATGATAAGAATGAGAACCTAGGTTCTCGTCTTATGCTGGGATGGCCGAGCGGTCCAAGGCGCAGGTTTGCTAAACCTGTTCCCGAAAGGGAGCGTGAGTTCGAATCTCACTCCCAGCGCTTTGATTTTCGGTGTTAAAATGGAATTCTTGGAATTTGTTTCAGAGATTGGCAGGCTAAAAGAAACCAAAAGAACAGGATGGGTAGATAAAGCAGTTAAGAATCCGGAAAGCGTTGCTGATCATTCTTTTCGCCTGGCTGTTCTGGTTATGCTCTATGCTGAAAAATCAGGCATCAACACTGAAAAGTGTATGAAAATGGCTCTTATACACGATATGGCTGAAATATATACAGGAGATATACCAAACCAGGAGAGCAAGGAGAAAGTAGAAAAAGAAAGGACGGCATTAAAAAAACTCTTAGAGAAGCTGCCTGAGAACAATAGAAAAGAAATAACTAACCTCTGGGAAGAATTCAATGAAAAGAAGACCAAGGAAGCTCTGCTTGTCTCGGATCTGGACAAGATAGAGATGATCATCCAGTTGATTGATTATAAAAAACAGAGGCGAGCAGAAAATATGGATGAGTTCTTTGCTACAACTGAAAAGATAGTCAGGACAGAGCTTGGCAAAGAGCTTCTGAATAAATTAAAAGCCCAATACCTAAGTATTAAAAACTAAGCTTCAGAAATAGATAACCAGGGTCGGTAGTCTAGTGGTTATTTGCCCTTGGCAAAACAAAAATGACGCCACGCTTACACCGTGGAGGTCGGCAGTTCGACTCTGCCCCGACCCATTAGGCATAATCATAACCTACTTGGATAATAACCTACGCAAGGGAATTATATTCTGAGAAAGGGTATTTCTTTAAATACAAGATTTGACATTAATTCCTTTCGGTGCTGTTATGAGCAACTTTGAAGACCATGCCAAGAGACTCGATATCAGGAATATAGCAATAACATCCAACATAACTGCATTCGGTATAGTGCTTGCACTGTTGTGGAAAGACGTCCTCACGGAAACGCTTGCTGTATTGCTGCCGCACGGAACAGGGTTATTTTTCTTACTAATGACAGCTGGCCTAGGAACAGTGCTCATAGTTTTGCTGGCTTACTTCCTCATGCACCTACAGAATATAAACAGGAAAAATTTCTACTCCTTCAAAGAAAGGGTGAAAATAAGGTCGTATAAGGCAGGCATGCTCAGGAACATCAGGGAAAATCTTAAGCCCAGAAAAACCCGTTATAGCTACAAACCCAGGTCTTTTTCTGTTAAATAAACATTTAAAACATTATTTATTAATATGGTCTAGACTAATTGAACTGCCTGACGCACTGAAGTGCGTCTTTTTGTGTTCAATTAGGGTAGGCTCCGTTAGTCTAGTCCGGCCAAGGATATCGGCCTTTCGATTCAATCGAAAGATTTGATCCCAAGATGATAGGAGAAAGCCGAAGACCCGGGTTCAAATCCCGGACGGAGCATCTAGCGGATGTTTATATAAAAGTAGAAGTAAAAAAGAAAAATTATTCTATTATCAGATTCTCAAGTTCCTCAAGATTGATGTTATCTATTGCGTTTTCCATCTCCTGTTCTATCGTTCCAGTTGCTTCATCTAATTGCGACTCGGTTAAAGTGCCTGTCTCGCTAATCTGCGTGCAGCCGCTGATAAAGGCAACTGATAACAGTAGCCCTATTAAAATCAGCCTTAGCATCTAACTACCTCCAACATCAGCGCTTGTTGCTGCCCTTACCCTTAGTGAGGCGGTGACTGCTATGTTCATGATCCTGGTCTTTATTGCCTGGGCATTCTGCAGGAGCTTCTGCGCCCTTGTTACAAGCTGCTGTACCTTGGCACATCCCTGGTTATCTGGAGTCTCTTCGCATATATCTGCTGCAGTAGTTGCAATCTTTTCACAAAGAGCTGAGTCTGAGTGCTCTTCGCAATATAGCCTTGAACGGTTCAGTGCAAACGGAATGCAATATTCGTTTCTCGGATTCTCGTTGCACCAGTTCCTGAATTCGTATCTGCATCGCGTGTCATCCATATTGTCAGCTCGCAGGCACCATGCCCTGAAAAGGGCCCTGCATCTTGAATCGTCAGGATTGTTTTCACAGTAGTTTTGTAATCTATCTCTGCAGTTGGCATCTTCGTTGTTTGTACAATACTCTACTACGCGCGCTCTGAGCTCTGAAGCCTTTACAGGTCTGACCCCTTCTATTACATACAGGTTATAGGTTTTTTCGTAAAGAAGCATTTTGCCTGCCCATACTTCTGTATCGCCTTTCATAACAGAATATACATCGAAAGAGCCTGCCTCGCTGCTGTTTCGATATATACTGCCTGTAGCATGGCCTTCTTCTATGACCACTGCTCTAAGCCTGTACAGCTCTTCGTCAAGCTTCAGCACTCCTATTACTTCCTCTGCAGTGCTGTAACTGACCTTTCCGATGCCGAACTTTGCTATCATGAAGTCCATGGTATCGTCTGGGTTTGCTGCTATTCCCTTGCCAAGTATCACGTAGGCAGTTACTTTTGGGGATGCTGTTAGAGAGCTCTGGGCTGCTACTACAACAACCATTATTGACAGAACAATCAATGGTATTGCCAATTTCATTCAAAAACCTCCTATATATATAATAATCAGTCTAATATATAATTTTCCATTCTAGCGTGTCTAAAGAAAAATTATGTATAAAAAGAAAAAATAAATCCAAGAACTTTGCATTCTAAAAAAGAATAGTAATTATCTGCCTCTTCTCTTTGCAAAACATTCTCTACAATACACAGGTCTTCCTTCCTGTGGCTCAAACGGGACTTCACATTCTTTTTTGCATTCAGCACAGATTGCCTTGTGCATTTTTCTGTCCCCGAATCTACCTTCCATTTCAATACCTCTTTTATTTTATTCAATTAGCCATCAATTAGGCGCTGCCTAATTCTTGCTAACCGGCAAGAATTAATTCTACGAATTTCTCCAAGAACCAACTCCTACAATTAAAGATTACACGGGAAAGATATTTAAATACAATAAATCCACCTACTGATTATTAATCATCAAAAATAAACAGCTTATCTATCTTTGTTTTCAGCGCCTTTGCTACATCATAGGCCAGCCTCAGTGAGGGGTTGTACTTGCCCTGTTCAAGAAATATTATGGTTTCCCTGCGGACACCTACTCTTCTTGCAAGCTCTTCCTGGGTTAGCTTGTGCCTTGCGCGGAACTCCTTTATCCTAGTCTTCATGGTGCATCACACGCCCTTTCTGCCATAGTAACTGTAAAAAAGCATGTATAGTATCAGAAGACTACATGCTAGGTACGTCAAGACCATGCCGACTGAATATAAACCAGGATAAGAATCCTCTAGTGTTATAATTACCATGCCGATAACAGCTATGGCTGGCGTGAATATCTGAACAACCCGTCTTGACGCCTTCTCACTTATCCTGTAAATCATTTCGTCGTTAACCACTTCTGTCATTCTCCTGCTGCAGATATAGCTTGCAGCTGTTCCTATAAGAATTGCAGCCAGTGCTGGAAATACGTTTCCTACTGAAACGGACACAGCAACTGTGATGCCTATGAATACCCCTATCATCGCCTTGCACTTTCCTAATTGCTTTCTATTCATATCACCTACTCCTCAATGCCTTTTCTTCTCAGGTATAGATAGGATACCACGAACGTGATGCCCGATACCAATACAACTAACGCTGTGACACGGCTCCCTTCAAGTTCATACCCAAATAAAATATCAATCACAAGTGGACCAAAGACCGCGCCCCAGATAGCAGCGATAAAACCGTAATATCCCGCTCTCCAGTTAATCTTTTTCTCCATCTCATCTTTTACAGGAAGCCCTGCTCTGACATTCCTTACTCTATCCAAGAGTGTGTACATTGCAAAAGCAACTATCATCAAGACTATGCCAACCATAAAGATTTCACTTAATTCGATATCACCTGCGTTCATTAGGTACAAAAATAGGGTCATCATTACTAAAGCTACAATTATAATTCCAATGCCAATCCCTGATTTATCCTTCGTTTTTTTCAACATCGCCATTACCTTATTAATATTTCAATTACGTTAACTATTTCTAACGTTATATATTTCTAACTTAAAGTATTTAAAGTTATCTGTGATGGAGAATAAACGAGCTTAAAATCTTTAGTATGAATAATCTATTATGTCAGATGCGATAAAAACGATAAGTGTTCTTATAATGGCCATCGCACTGCTGGTGTTAAGCTATCTTTTTTATGTACATGACGAAGGAGGGCCTGCTATCATACTTATGTTTGTCGGCATAGTTCTGGCTTTAGCACTGGCAAACAGTCTTATCAGTTTCAAGAAAAAAAGATAGTTATCTTCCCGGAACAAGCTTTCTGTAAACCAGGCATACTAGCGGTCAAAGCGCCTCTTTTGAAAGCCTTTTCTAAATCGTTTAAAACCAGGCCTTTTTTGACCAAATCTTTGCCCAGGCCTTCTGCCAAAGCTTCGCTCCCGCCTGAAAAATACCCTGCGCGACCTGAAGTCATTCGGCTTTTCAGATTTTTCTACGTCCACGTATCTTACAATCTTTCTGAATGATTCGTGATCTTCCCTGCTGACCAGCGAGATTGTCTCCCCGCTCTTTCCAAAGCGCGCTGTTCTTCCTATCCTGTGCGTGTAATCTTCCACTGTTTTCGGCACGTCGTAATTGAAGACATGGGATACATTCTTTATGTCAAGGCCGCGTGCAGCAACATCCGTAGCAACAAGAATGCGCGGCTTACCGCGATGAAAGCCCTCTAACACATTTAATCGCCTGCCCTGCTCCATGCCGCCGTGTATTGCCTTTGCCTGTATACCGCAACGAACAAGCTCGTTTGCAACAAAGTCTGTTATATGCCGTGTTGCACAGAAAATCAGTACAAGACTGGGCTTATCCCTTTTTATGAGGTACTCCAAAAGCGATATCTTCTCCTCCTGCTTTATATCATAATAATAATGTTTCAGCAGATGCTTGCTAACGTACTTCTCTCCTGATATGTTTATCGGGTTTTTCATGAACCTTTTTGCAATATACACAATCTCACTAGGCATTGTCGCAGAGAACAGCATTGTCTGCCTGTTTTCAGGCGTCTGGGAAATTATCCTTTTTATGTCATCTATGAAACCCATATCAAGCATGCGGTCTGCTTCATCAAGCACAAGGATTTTTATGCTTTTTAGATTCAGCGTGCCGCGCTGCATGTGGTCAAGCATACGGCCAGGCGTACCAACAATGATATCAGCGCGCTTCAGCTTGTGGAACTGCGGCTCTATGGAAACGCCGCCAAAAATCATTGCCGTCTCTAAATGCTTGTTACTACCGAACTTTTCCATTTCTGCGCTGACCTGGTTGACCAGCTCGCGCGTAGGGCATATGATAGCTGCCTGGATGCCATTGCCGTGCTCTGTTTTCTCGGAAATTGGCACGCCAAATGCAGCAGTCTTGCCACTACCTGTTATTGACTGGACAATCACGTCCTTGCCTGCTAGTGCTTCAGGTATAGCCTTAGCCTGTACCTCAGTCATCTCGAGAAAGCCCATTTCCTCAAGAGCCTTTATTATTCTCTCGTCTACATGCAGATCAGAAAAGTATTTCATCTATAACAATCCAACTAATACATATCAGCGTATTTAAATAAAGACCTTTAGCGCCACAAGAAAAAATTACTTCCTCTTAACAAGCCTGTAATACATGACACCGTTCTCGCGCTTCTTCTCTATTACCTGCCAGTTGTTATAGAGCTTGTTTAGCCGCGATACCACAGGAGGCTTTCCTGTTTTTGTCTTCTCCATGAGCTGTTTAGCAGTCTGCCACTCGAATGTCAGTGCATCATCAACTTTCATGATTATTATTTGGGTGAAGCCTTTAAGAAGGCGTGAGCACTTTACAAGCCTTAAAAACTTTAATATACCAGCCAGGGAACACCCATCTTGAACTCCTCTTTTATCTTTGGGAAAGTCTTCAGGATGAGGCTTCTTAGTTTCTTGCAAATCTCCTTTTGCGGTGATTTCTGCTTTGCTATGTAATCACCAACCTTAGTCATAAATATCCATTTGGTTTAAAATATTAAATACTGTCTGTTTAATTATAATTATGAAACAGCTTTTGGTTGCTTTATTTGGAATTGTTGGAATTGTTTTAATCAGCGGCTGTGTTTCTGTATCCGCAGAAGAGCAGTGCGTAAATTCAGGTGGAACTGTTACAAATGCTCACTGCTGCCTTCAGACAGGTGATTTTCCAAACACATGTTTGAAAGGGCCATGCGGCTGTTCTCCTGATAACAGCCATGATGTAAAAATCTGCGACTGCGGTGAGAGATGCTGGGACGGTACTGCCTGTGCGGCAGGTTAACTCTGTCAAGCCTTAAAACCTTTTCCTACAAATTCTACTAGGGTCCATATGAACAAGATTGCCCTGATTATTATAATTGCAGTCCTGATTATAGCAGCTTATTTTATGTTCCCTTCTATAACTGGTCTTCTGGTAGCTGATGAACAGGCACCAACAGAATACTGCGGCAATGGCCAATGTAATGGCGACGAAGACTGCGGTTCCTGTCCAAAAGACTGCGAGTTATGCAGGCTTAGAGGCAGTGATGTTGATGTTGAGATGGAGTGGAGGGTCTCTGGTGAACTTTGCCAGGGCACAGGTCCTATCTACGGATTCATAAGGCTATCAGATGAACTGGAACAGGGAGTCTATTACTGCACTGTCAGCTTTGGAGAGGAAGTAAAGAAATTCAGTATCGAGAGGCCTGGCAAGTGGGACCTGTTTGCAGGCAGCATGTTACTTAACCAGTCTCATACAGCAGAATTCTGCTGCCACTCATACTCAGTATATCCTGATTTCTGCAAAACCATAGCCATTGCTGCCTACTGCTGATCTGAACGCTTTTATTAGACCAATCCTTAATAAATAGTATGGCAGATTATACGCTACCGTTATTGATTTGCTTTGCTTACCTAATCCTGTTCTTTCTGAGAAGAAGAATCTACAAACGACTGCCTGACAGGATTAAGGAGCCTGTAGCGCAGGTCTATTCCGGCTGCACGCTTAGGTTCAACAATCTCTGGAGCTCGATAATGATACCGGTGATACTAATCAACATTATTTACCTTATCATGTTCTGTATCATCGGTATAGAAACTATTCCGCCTGACAACGAGCTTACTGGATATATCTCCTCAGCTGTTTTCGTGCCGTTCAGCGAGGAACTGATAATGAGGGGCCTGTTTTTCGGCTTTATGTTCGTGGCTCTGCCGGCATACATTTTCAGGCTCAAGGAGAGAGAATTTCCGTTGTTTCTGAGGCTTGTTATTATCAGCATAGGCATAACAGGCACGTCTTTGCTCTTTGTTTTCCAGCATTATACCGTGAACTACCTCAGGTATTTCTCCGGCATGTTATTCTGCATACTCTACTTGTATGACAAAAGAAACCTCACGCCTGCAATTGTTGCTCACTCAACAGGCAATATCATAATCAACTTTGTGACGGGTTGTTGAAGGAGTATTTAGTAGGCATCATGTATTGCTGTATAATGGGCAATTCTGGTGTTTCTATTTTCAGCTTCCTTGCTACCTCAAGAGCCAATTCACGCAACCCATCTTCTACCTTACTCATGCCTTGTTCAGCATCAGTTCCGTTGTAAACAGGGTCTTTCTTAGAAATGAACCCCTTTCTTTCTGTACCTGACATGAACTCTGTTATAACATAAACGCCTAACAGAAAGTTTGGAGTAGGCTCAAAACTTTTATGGTTTATAATACCGAATGTTAATGAAATATCAGATTCTGCCTCTTCTACGGCTTTTTCATCAAGTTCAGGAAGATTAAACAGTTCATAGATGTAATCTGAATCGTCTCTACGATATTTTATCTCCCCTATTACCTTCATGCTACTCCATAGAGCCATAAACTTCTTAAAATCCTGCTTAGCTGCTGAAAAGCAGTTTGATTGACAGTATTATTGCTATGCCTGCGAGGAAGAAGACGAAATGGAACATTGATTTCTTAAGCGAAGACTCCTTGTGCAGCTCTGGTATGAGGTCAGAGGCAGCTATATATATGAAACCACCTGCTGCAAACGGCAGCAAGAACTCAAAGCTGATAGAGCCTGCAAGAAAGAAGCCCACAATACCGCCGAACACAGCTGTTAACTGTGACAAGAAATTGAAGAATAATGCCTTTGTTTTTGTAAAACCGCTATATATAAGCACGCCGAAATCACCAAGCTCCTGCGGTATCTCGTGTCCTATGATAAGAAGCGAGGTAATTATCCCGAACGGCACGTCTACGAGAAAGCTGGCTGCAATAACCAGGCCGTCAATGAAATTGTGGATGCCATCCCCAAATAATATTAAATAGCTTACAGGGTGGACATTACAGTGCCCCTCATGACAGTGGTGCCAGTGAAGGAACCTCTCTATCAAGAAGAATAGTATAAATCCAACCATTAAATACGTGAAAGCTGTCAGTGGCACCATCATCTCAACTGATTCTGTCATTAGATGGAAGAACGCACCGCTCAGCATCACGCCTGCTGCCAGTGCCACGAACATTGACACTATCCTGCTAAGCATCTTTTTGCTCATTAACAGTGAAAACGCGCCTACAAAGGCAACAAGGCCGTTAATGAACGTAACAAGCAGTATCCATAACAGAATGTCCATAATTATATCCTTGCCTTAATAATAATTAATAGCTTCTGGAGCACCTTTTTATTTTCTATTATAATCATATTATAGGGTACCTGATAAGATGCACATACGATATCTGCTAATACCGCTAAGCCTGGTGTTCGGGTTTATCTTTTTTGGTTTTTTCGGGTTAACCCTTGCTGTGATATTCGCATTAATATGGTTTGACAAGGTCCTTTTATGGTTCCTCGGAAGCTTTGGCATAGAGCTGACCACCATATCAATGCTTCTTATAGGGATAACCTATGGTCCTTTTGCAGGCTTTTTCTTTGTGCTGCTGGTGCTGCCTTTCCTAGAGGGTATGAAGAGCTTCTACCTGCCAGCTGCCCAGGCTGACTGGCCAGCTTTTGTGCCCACGCCGTATCATTTGTTGGATGGAACTATTGCAACACTTGCATGGTTCATGAACGAGAGCTCTTTGTTAATCATCATGGTAGTTGCACTAGCGATAAAATATCCGGCAACAATGCTGATAGACAACTATTTTATCGGGAAACCGCCAAACATCCTGAGGCTGATGCTGGCAGTTATCTTCAACCTTATCCTTGTTGTATACCTGAGTGATGTATTTCTGAATATAATGAGCCTGTAGGAAACGTTTTTATCCTTCTTGTCCAAATACTTACTGAAAAGGCAGGGGTGTCCGAGCGGCCAAAGGAGCAAGGTTGAGGGCCTTGTGGCTTAGTGCCTTCGCGAGTTCGAATCTCGTCCCCTGCATGTGGTAGGAATGAATACGTTAGTAGTAAGGATTTCCGGCAGCCGTCTCGATGATGAAAATGCTATAGAAGAGATGCGTAATGAGGCAACTGGATATTCTTCTGTAGAAATTATTCACGGCGCTGGTGAACAATTCAACCAGGCATCAGAAACACCCGTAGTCTTTGAGTATGGAAGAAGAGTAGCTGACCAAGAACAGTTAAGGAAATTCTATATAGGTCCTCAACAAGAAATAAGAGACAAACTCTATTCTATTTTTGGTCCTGTGCTTGGGAACAGACTTAATATCGTATCCCCAATTACAGAAGAAAACGGGAAATATGAAAATACAAACGGAGACGACAGGTTCATAAAACGCTACAAAGAACTCGACGAAAAGGGCTGTTTTGGAAAAGGAATTATTTATCCCAGCAAAGGTAGCAATAAATCCCATCTGCTATTTCCGAATGTTAGGATAGTTGAGGACAGGCGATAATATGATAGACAAAATCGGTGCGGTGATAATAAAAGACAGGAAGCTGCTTGCTGCTCGTGAGAGCGGTGAGGATATCTTCTTCATACCAGGCGGAAAAAGAGAGGGTAGCGAGAGCGATGACCAGGCTCTCAGAAGAGAGGTCATGGAAGAATTAGGCACTGGGATAAAGTCAAGCCGCTTCTACAGGAATTTTACAGCAAGGGCTTCTACTCGTGACGATGATGTAACAGTAAATGCCTATTTCTGCGAAACAGAAAAAGAGCCAGAGCCGAGCG
>Ga0315537_1001349_pt1 | contig 19355 bp, 19 predicted proteins | sample SalMarSW160270MG_FD_203091 | JGI IMG/M metagenome (GOLD analysis project Ga0315537, IMG submission 203091) | Salt marsh sediment microbial communities from the Plum Island Ecosystem LTER, Massachusetts, United States - Salt Marsh Sediment SW1602-70 ...
TTTCCGGGTTGCGGTCGAGCACCATGCGGCCGATGGTGATGGGCGGAAAATCCGCGTGGAACCAGACCTTGGTGATGTCGAACGGGTCAAAGCGGTATTCCTTGGCCTGCTCAGGGGTCATGATCTGCATTTCCAGCCGCCAAGAGGGGAATTCCTTCCGCTCGATGGCCTGGAACAGATCCCGCGTGGCATGATCGGGGTCTTCGCCCTTCATTGTGGTGGATTCTGCGAGAGTAAGATTCTGAATGCCCTGCTCCGTTTTGAAGTGATACTGTACCCAGAAATACTCCCCCTTTGCGTTGTACCACTTGTACGTGTGGCTGCTGTAGCCGTTCATGTTGCGAAATGCCCTTGGGGTGCCGCGATCGGAAAAGAGAATGGTCACTTGATGGACCGACTCCGGCGTCAGTGAGAGAAAATCCCAGAACATGTCCGCGTCCTTGAGATTTGTGGCTGGATTTCGTTTCTGGGTGTGAATGAAATCGGGGAATTTCAGCGGATCCCGGATAAAGAAGACAGGGGTATTGTTCCCCGTCATGTCGTAATTGCCCTCCTCGGTATAAAACTTCAGCGCGAATCCGCGGGGGTCACGTTCGGCATCGGCCGATCCTTTCTCGCCGCCGACAGTAGAGAACCGGGCGAACATCTCGGTGCGCTTCCCGATCTCGGAGAGAAACTTCGCCTTGGTGTACTTGGTGACATCGGCGGTGACCTCAAAGTAGCCGTGTGCGCCTGCTCCCTTGGCGTGCACCACACGTTCGGGTATGCGCTCGCGGTCAAAATGACCAAGCTTCTCCAGCAAGTGCACATCCTGCATTAATACAGGACCAGTGGTGCCCGCGGTTTTGCTGTGTAGGTCATTATCTACCGGAGCACCAAAACCGGTAGTATAGGTCTTCTTTTTTTGTGCCATGTGACACCTCCTTTGTTGATATGATTGTTACGTATGTTTCCTCAGTGTATGACCACGCTGCTGCCGGTGTCGGTCCTCTGTGAGCCTTCCAGCAACAGGAGGTATTACTCTCTGTTATATTTTTTGTAACGAGCTACGTCTTAGCTCAGACCCCACACACCTCCATGGTCACATCCTTGCCGCATTGGGGACAGGTGATATCCCTCTCGTCGGAGAACAGCTCCACCTCATGGCCGCATTCAGGGCAGCGGCATTCAACCGGGCTCACATTCCTCCCCTCTACGGCACACCCTTTCAAGGGTCTCTCCTCTTCTTTTTGCATGATTCCCTCCTTATTCCTCATTCAAAAGCCATCTCTGGCTTCCAGACCTTCCAGACCTTTCCCGCCAAATCAGGACTGGGCTTTAATGTCGCTTTGCCCGGCTGCCAGCCCGATGGGGTTACCTCCCCTGTTTTACGGACGTGCTGGAACGCCTTGACCTGCCGTATCATCTCCGCCACATTGCGCCCGACAGTCGGTGTTACGACCTCCATGGCTTGAATGACGCCGTCGGGGTCGATGATAAAGCGTCCCCGGATATCGACGGCCCCTTCCTCGTCGTAGACACCATAGACCCGCCCGATGCGGCCGCTCGGGTCCGAGAGGAGAGGAAAAGGCACGCCGCCGGCAACCATCTTGGAAAGCTCCTCCTCCTGCCAAATCTTATGGGAGAAGCGGCTGTCAACACTCATCGCCAGCACCTCAACACCCATCTTCTTGATCTCAGGATATTTAACGGCAACTGCCGTCAACTCCGTAGGTCAGACGAAGGTAAAATCGCCGGGGTAAAAACAGAGGACAACCCACTTTCCCTTATAGTCAGAAAGTTTTATAGGCTTAAATCCCCCATTGATAAAGCCGATTGCTTCAAAGTCCGGAGCCGGTTTGCCAGCCTGTGCGATCATCGTTGGTTCCCTCCTTTGTTCGTGTATCGGGGTTGCTGCGGATGTTTCTTGTTCCGGCACAATAGGTCCCTTTGCCGTTGCCACACATCCTTCTTCTTTTTTAGCCATACGTATCCCTCCTTTTTATGAAACAGTGTGACTGATGATGAGAAGAATAGAAGCCATCATCACGATTGATTATGTCAAGGTAATAAGGAGATGTATATTGGACTTTAGTCCAATATAGGCCGGTCGTCCCCCACCCCCCCTGGGGTAAGGACGAGTTGCCTATTTTTTTCTTATGCCTCTTGTTCTTCTTTTTTCCAGAGACAAAACAAGTCACCGGCATGGTAGTGGCATTGAATCATTTCCCACCCCTCGTTGCCCTCCTCGTTTAGGATCTTTTCCAGGACCTCCAGGTTCTTTTCGGGGAGGTCGTGGACAAGGCAGTGACCTTTGTCGTCGCACTCAATGACCTGTTCGGGGTCTGAAGACATATCAGCCAGTTTATGCGTGCTTGCCTTATAACTCCATCGAGCCATAGTTGTATTACCCTCCTTCACTGATCTGGCAGGTAGGACAGTGGTAAGTCCCCCTACCACTTAATTTTTGTCTCTTGATTTCCCCCCCACACGTATAACACCCTTCACCCTCTCGAGCGTAGACCAGAAGGTGTCCCTGGTTCTTGCCCTCTTTACCGAAGAGATCACGCCAGTCTGAGACTGAGGTGCCCCGGCAGGCAATAGCCCGCTTGAGAATCTTCTTCGCTGCTTCCCCGATCCCCTCCCATTCTTCAGGGGAGAGACTATTGACCCTTCGCCATGGGTTCATGCGAGCCTGATGGAGGATTTCACAGGCATAGATATTGCCGATACCTGCTATGCGGCGTTGATCCATGAGGAACGATTTGATGGGGAGGGTGCTCTGTTGAGCCATCTGCCATAGGTGAACTGGGTTAAAATCCTCGAGAGAATCTTTCCCAACGGGGAGACGATTCCCCTGTTTACACACGGTTACGGTCGCAAAGCGTCGGACGTCGATGAGAAAAAGCCTACCCTGAGGAAAGGAGAGCACCAAACGGGTATGCGGTAGGAGTCCATTACCATTGTGCCACAGGAGCCTTCCGGTCATGCGCAAGTGAAACAGGATTGATAGGTTGTCTGTCAACTCTATAGCTAAGCACTTGCCGTGGCGATGTATGGCACAGACCTGTTTTCCCTTCAGCCCTTTTATTGTTCCTAGTTTTGGATCGATGATATGGGTTTTGGATATTTCGGCCCCCACGATTACCTGACGTAGTTGGCGGCACAGGGTCTCTATCTCAGGGAGCTCAGGCAACGTTCCCCTCGCCGAGGCATGCTGAACACGTGCCGGTCATATAGAGCCATGCCGCTTCCATCTTATGACCATCCAACCATGCTCCTCGCTCATAAGGGACTTTCTCCATAGCCACGTCATATATCCGGGCGCAGTGACTGCAGAGGAAGTGATGATGGGGCTCGGTTTTATAGTCGTAATGGGCTTTATTGCGCTCTATGGTTATCTCCTGAATGATCCCGTGCTTTTTTAAGAGATCGAGGGTATTATAAATCGTGGCTCGAGACAAGGCGGGGTACATCCCCCTGAGGGATTGATAGATCGCTTCGGCCGTGGGATGTCCTGTGTTGCCGTGAAGAAACTCCAAGACCGCTGACCTCTGGATGGTCAAGAGGACACCCTTCTCTTTGAGCTTTGCTTTTTTCTCCTCTACAGTCATTTCGCTCATATTATCTCCTTAACACAGAAAGGGTTCTTCGTCAAGAATGAATCTAATTTTTTATAAATTATAATTTGGCAAGGAAATCTCTATACACTCTATCGTACAATCTGGGGGAAAATCACGAAAGGGGATTTACTGTTCCATCAAGAAAGGTAGTTCTCTTCGTCCTTGTTCGGATCCGGCGTTTGCTAATCCAAGACCACTGGTCGGGGTATTGTGTTATAAAAGACTCTATGACGCGGGCAATCTGAGTCGTAATGGTGAATACATCTCGTTCTTCATCGCCACTGAGCGTAATTTCCAAGGGGGAATCTATGATGACCTTATGCCGTCTGCCTCCCTGACGAATGATGAACATGGGGAGTATCGGAGCTCCGGTCTTTAAATGATAGACGGCCGGCCCTACTGGCAGAGCCATGGGACGCCCGAGGAACTCCACCAACACCCCTCCGTGTTTTTGGTTTTCATCGCCGACGAAAAAGACGATATTCCCCTTGCGCAGAGCGCGGAGAATCGCTTTATGGAAACTGATAGGGGAATCAATAATAATTGCATATGATCCTGTTTTTTCTGTCATCCATCGCCAGTTTTGTGCGATCCGGGGATGGTTCTGGGCGCCCAAGATCCACGTATTTGGGAACCCGTTGGCGTTTAACTTCGCCCCTATCAGGGTAAAAGTGCCCAGGTGAGCGGTGATCGCTATAGCACCATTCCCCTGGGCCAAGGCCTGCTCAAGATTTTTCCTCCCCTCAAGTTCTATCAGGGGATCGAACTGCTTGCGATACGTGTAGACGCAGGACAGAGTCTCCATCATGCCCCTGAGCATATTTCTGAGACTCTCTTGCGCTATACGCCGCTTTTCTTCATCTGATAAGGAATCATGAAACGTTGCGTTGAGGTTGTGCATCATGATCTTTTTGTACTCACCAGCTTGGCGCCAGGCGATTCGCGCGCCTATCCCCTCAACAAGAGAAAAAGTCCACGTAAAAGGAATAAAGCGGATCAATTGGACGAAGCCCTGTAAGGCAATGCTGGCGAGCCAGTAGCGGATCTCCCACCACAACCGTTTCCATCCCCGTTTTTTCCTTCTTACCTTCATGGCGATATTTTTCTGGACATCTTTATGCCGCAGGGGGAGCGGGAGGCTTGAGCACCTTTTTTCTGGCCAACCATGCTCCTGAGGCAAACACGGCCCCTATCAAACCCCCTATGATAACGTCGAGGGGAAAGTGCGCCCCCATGTAGATGCGGGACAACCCCACCCCCAGTGCCAGGAAGATAAAGAGAGGGGTCCAGCGTGGCAGCAGCAGGGAGAGATAGGTCGCCGCAGTGAAGGCGGTTTGTGTGTCACCGGAGGGGAAGGAGCGATACTTCAATGCCTCTCCCAAAACATTGATATGAACCGTTCCAGCCTCGATAAGCGAAGCAAAATCGGTCAAAGGACGAGGTCTGGAAATCGTCTTTTTTAACACAAAAACGCATAGTCCGGCCAAGAGCATGGCGGCAAGAAACCAAAGAAAGTGTTGGCGAAAATAGCCTTGCTTCTTTAAAGCGAAGAAGATGCCCACCAACGCGATGACGACCCCAGCATTACCCAGCCATGTAATAAAATAGGAGCAGAGAACATCCAAGGGGGGCATGGACCATTGATTGTTGATCCACAAAAAGACCTTTCTGTCCAATGCCACCAGATATTCCATCGTCTCCCCATAGTAGTTATTTGAGGGATCACAATATATATATGAAAAGCAAAAGTCAAGGGAGCACACCTTGACTTTCCCTTTTATCTTCTGTTAGATTGACGATGCAACAAAGATGATCCCCCAACTCTCTCCCCATATCGTGCAGAGACGTCGTCTCATCAAGGACAAAAGAGGATCTCCCTTTGTTATCCGGCTGTATCAGGATGATGAAAAGGATTACCCTTCCATTACGGAGCTGTACCGGAAATTTGAACCCAAGGAATTGAGTCAAGGCCTCCCCCCTCGGTTGGAACATAAGAGGGAGGAGTGGCTGAGATATGTGGTGCACGAGGGGATTAACCTCCTCGCCATTATGGACGGGAAAGTCGTGGGGCATGCCGCCCTTTTTGAGATGGAAAGCGGCAAAAGCTGCGAATATTTAGTCTTTATCCATCAGGACTACCAAAACCGAGGCATCGGGACAGCGCTCACGCAGCTGATGAGGGAGTTGGTTCATGAGATGGGATATAGTCAAATATGGCTTACAGTGGAGGCGAGAAATTTCAAGGCCATCCATGTCTATGAGAAGGTTGGTTTTTGTTTCGTGGGGCCGAGGGATATTGAGTGTGTGATGATGCTTGCCCTGCAAGGGGACGATAAAGGTGCATAAAGGAACCTCGCCGTAAGCCTGGTGCACGACTTGGGCGAGCACAAGAAGATCGATTATGCCAATCGAGGATAAGCCCGAGATCGGTGTGGGTCCCCACGAGTCAGAGGATGTTCCCCCAACAACCATTTCACCTCATTCGAATGCCTGGTCTTAAGTATATCGGAGTATTTCATTGAACAAGCCCAGCATGGAAGAGATCTTGGGAAAGCACGGAATACTGGCCAAAGGGCTGAATTCCTACGAGTACAGATCCCAGCAGGTGGAGATGGCCGAGGCAATCGCGAGGGCACTGCACGAGGGGAGGAGTTTGATCGTGGAGGCGGGGCCTGGGACGGGAAAGACCTTTGCCTATCTGATCCCCGCTTTATACAGTGGCCACCGGGTGGTGGTCTCAACCGGAACCAAGAATCTACAGGAACAGATCTTCTTCAAGGATATACCGTTGCTGAAGGCGATGCTCCCCATCAAATTTACGGTTGCGTATATGAAGGGGAGAGAAAACTATCTCTGTCGGCGTCGGTTTAAGATATTCAGCAGACAACCCCTTTTCAAGATCCTGGAGGAGGCTTCTTTTTTCACGGAGGTGAGCACGTGGGCCTCCCAGACGCAAACCGGTGACCGCTCCGAGCTGGGGGGGATACCAGATGATTTCTCGACGTGGGCGGAGATATGCTGTAGTCGCGATCACTGTCTCGGGACGGAGTGTCCCGACCATAAGGGATGTTTTCTAACGCGCATGCGCCAGTCGGCGGCGAAGGCCCAGGTGATTGTGGTCAACCACCACCTCTTTTTTGCCGATCTTGCTGTCAGGGATACAGGGGGAGAGGTGATCCCGAGTTGCAAGCGGGTGATCTTCGATGAGGCTCATCAATTGGAGGAGGTTGTTACCACCTATTTCGGTCTGGGGGTCAGCAACTATCGGTTCGAGGAATTGGCCCGTGACGTGAGCAGGGAGTTGGCAACAGGTCGGAGACCCCCGGTTAAGCTCCAGGGGGCGGTGGATGCTCTGCGGGGGAAAACATCACAACTGTTCACCCTCTTTCAAGGGGAAGAGAGATATCGGCTGCGCGAGCTGGATCCCATGGTCTTTTCCCTCCTTTCGGATATCAGAAACTGCCTTAATACCCTGCGAGCGATCTTGAGCAAGAGATCCGTGAGTGAAGAGATTGCCGCCTTGATCCGCCGAGTGCAGGAGATCGGAGGAGATCTGGAGTTTATCCTTTCCCAGGGCAACCCCCAGTACGTCTATTGGTGCGAGAACAGGGGGAGGGGGGTCTTTCTCAGAGCTTCACCCATCGATGTTTGGCAAGAGTTGGACAGAAGGTTGTACCCCCGCCTTGAGACGATGGTCTTTACCTCCGCCACCCTTTCTACCCAGGGGGGGTTCGGCTATTTCAGGGAGCGGCTTGGCCTCAAGGAGGCAGAGGAACTCATCCTCCCCTCCCCCTTTGACCTGCAACAACAGGTGGTGCTCTACCTACCCCCGGGACTTCCGGAACCCAGCGCCTCTGCCTTTGTGCAGGCAGCAGCCAGAGAGATCGAGGCAATTTTGGGTATCACCAAGGGGAGGGCCTTTGTGCTGTTCACCAGTTATAAGAATATGCGGGAGGTCTATGGTATCCTTGAGGGGAGATTACCGTATCAACTCCTTATCCAAGGTGAAGGACCCAAACACCTCCTCCTGGAGGAGTTCAAACAGGATGTATCCTCGGTCCTTTTTGCCACGGGCAGCTTTTGGGAGGGGGTGGATGTGCCCGGAGAGGCCCTCAGCTGCGTCATTGTCGACAAGCTCCCCTTCGACCCCCCTACTGAGCCGGTGACCCAGGCGCGCATCGAGCGGATCGCCAGCCAGGGTGGAAATCCCTTTTATCAATATCAAATACCGGCAGCCATTATCACCCTGAAACAGGGTCTGGGAAGGCTCATCAGGAGCACGGAGGACCGGGGGGTCCTCTCCATCCTGGACAGCCGCATCCTGACCAAGGAATATGGCAAGCTCTTCCTCCTGAGTCTCCCCCCTGCACCGGTGGTGCACAAGCGGGAGGAGATCAGGAAGGTATTTGAGTGAAGGTCTTCTCATCCGGTATAGAGGTGGATCGATGAGAAGACGTTCCAAAAGATCAAACATGGGTAGCGAACCGAATCCAAGGGAGAAAGCAGCTGTTGGTCGGCAGACCGCTCCATCCGGGTCCAAACTTGCACTGATCCTCCGGGCGCTGAGGTACCGGAATTTCCGGCTCTTCTTTGGCGGGCAGTTCATTTCGCTCTCCGGCACCTGGATGCAGATGGTAGCACAGGCCTGGCTCGTCTATCGGTTGACGGGTTCGGCGGTCTTGCTCGGATTCGTCGCCTTCTCGGGACAATTTCCAGTTTTTTTGTTTGCGACTATCGGTGGCGCTGTAGCTGACAGGCATAATCGCCATCGCATCCTCGTCGCCACGCAAACAGCATCGATGCTCTTGGCCTTTGTCCTGGCCGCCCTCACACTCACCAATCGTGTAGAGGTGTGGCATGTGTTTGCGCTCGCCGCCTTGCTCGGCCTCGTCAATGCCTTTGACATCCCGGCGCGGCAGGCGTTTGTGGTGGATATGGTGGGGAGAGAAGATCTCATCAACGCCATCGCCTTGAATTCATCAATGTTTAACGGGGCGCGTATTATCGGCCCGGCTATCGCGGGCGTGCTCGTGGAGGCAGTCGGCGAGGGTTGGTGCTTCTTCGTTAATGCCCTCAGCTACATCGCTGTGATTGTAGGTTTGTTGCTGATGAAGATCAAGGCACAGGCGCGTGTCCCGTTGCCCGGGTCGGCGCTTGCCAGCATCATCGAAGGTTTCCGCTATGTCTGGCACACGGGGCCTGTGCGTTCATTATTGCTGCTGCTTGGGCTGGTTAGTCTCTTGGGGATGCCCTACATTGTGCTCATGCCGATCTTCGCGGATCAGATACTCCATGGCGGGGCGAGGGGGCTTGGGTTGCTGATGGGCGCATCAGGAACTGGAGCACTCTTAGGTGCCTTAAGCCTGGCCGCGCGACGCGGTGCGCGCGGGTTGGGTCGTATCGTCGCATTTTCGGCGGCTGGTTTTGGCGCAAGCCCTATCCTCTTCTCATTGTCACGTTCCCTATGGCTCTCTGCTGGGTTGCTCCTGCCGGTCGGTTTCTCCATGATGGTCGAAATGGCCTCATCAAACACCCTTATTCAAACGTTGGTGCCGGACAAGCTGCGCGGGCGCGTGATGGCAGTCTACTCGATGATGTTCATGGGCATGGCCCCCTTCGGTGCGCTCCTTGCGGGCACGTTTGCCCATCATCTTGGTGCACCGAAAACCGTGGCGCTCGGTGGAGCCATATGTATCGTGGCAGCGATGATGTTTGGTTTGCGCCTGCCTGCTTTCAGACGTGAAGCCCGGCAAATGATCATTGCCCTTCAGATGGCTGGCGGCGATCCCGCTGATGAGACAACGGGGGGAGGTAGCGTCGTCGCTCCGCGGCCTCGGTGAGCGATATATTAAACTTAGGGATCAGGTCTTTATCCCTGGACAGCAGCATCCTCACCAAGGAGTACGGCAAGCTCTTCCTCCAGAGCCTCCCCCCGACCCCGGTGGTACAGCGCAGGGAGGAGATCAGGAGGGTGTTTGAGTGAATACGTAGACAACCATTCTTTTTCCTCCTATTGGAGGTTGACAAAAAGTTTAATAAGATTTAGGGTGGCGAAAGGATTGAGCTTGGGGGGGCTGGCATGTCGGATGAACTGAAAATAGTTTTAGAGGACGTAAATGAGAAGTTTGACACCGTGATTGAAGCCTTCAATCTGGTAAGGGAGAACCTTGATCAATTCAGGGATGAAAACAGGCGGGAACATAAGGAATTCAGAAAGGATATCCTTGACTTGCAAGCCGATATGGTAACGGTAAAGAAGGATGTTCAGGATCTAAAATCTGATGTGGGGACAACGAAGAAAGATATGCAAGACCTCAAATCAGATATGGTGACAGTAAAAGATGATCTTCAGGATCTCAAGTCAGATACTGCCTCCATCCGGCAGGACCTCAATGATCACCGGACCAACACAGAGCTTCATACCGTTAGAAGTAAGGACAAGGCGGTCTGAATTTTTTGATGTCCTTACCCCCCCCTCAGCTATTTTGTCAAGCTAATTAACAACATTTCCAATTCTACGTTGTCCTGTGGCTTCCAAAGAAGTAAACGGTTAACACACCAATAAGTAAGAGCATTCCACCGGAAACGAAGGCTTTATCATAACTTCGGCTCACGTCAAAAATATAGCCTGACAGGAAGGGGCCTGCGATGCCGCCGACTGACCACGCAAACGTGGCAAGTCCAAGTATTATTCCGATTGATTTCAATCCGAACAAGGGGGGGATCATCGCCATGCGCACCGGGCTGGCCGCCCCGAAACTAAAACCGAAAACAATAGCAACGGCGTAAAAAGACCAGGTACTGTGAGTGAAGATGAATAAAAACATTGCCAGGGCTTCACCGGCGATAAGAACGAGCAATGCGTATTTATTACCGAGTTTAACCGTGATCGACCATGCGAGCAGTGTTCCCGCAATCCCGCCGATGCCGGTCATTGTGAGGATCAAAGCGGCTGCGGTAACCGATATCCCGATATCAGTAGCATAGGGAACTATATGGGAGGCCACAAAATAGAATCCGGCGCTGAGAACAAAGCCGGTTATCATCAGCATCCAGAAAGGTGCTGTTTTGGAGGCTTCTGCCGCGGAGAATCCCTGCGATTGTGCATACTGTCCGGATTTTGAAATTCCTTTTTGTGAGGATTTAGTGTGTGCAGGAACCGGGGGAGTCTTACCGATTAAAATCACAGCCGGTATGGCGGTAACAAACACGACCATTGAAAGCACGAGGTAAGCAGCTCGCCATCCGTGCTCAGTTATGATGTATGCGGTTATCGGTGACAGTACCATCTGCCCAATGGTAATGCCCAAGAGCGCTGTACCCAGGGCGAGCGCTCTTTTTTGGACAAACCATTTGGAAATAGTGGCGTTAACAGGTGTATAGGTGCTGCCTATGCAGATCCCTGCACCCAGTCCAAAATACAAGTATAAATGCCACAGAGCGTGCATGTTTGCTAGTAGTAGATAAGACAGTCCGCCGATCAGCACTCCGATGGTAATAATTATTCTTACGTTGTACTTATCGGTTAACTTTCCTGTGAGTATACCGATCAATCCTGCAATTCCCATTACCACTGACATTGCTCCCGCGGTAGCAGCTCGGGTCCAGCCGAATTCTTCACTCAGTGGTTTGAGAAAAACACCAAAGCAGAGTTGGGTTCCGAAAGAACCGGCCAGCAGGATTAACGATACGATGACGATGATCCATCCATATGAAAAAGGGTTGTTTTTCGAATCGATATTCTCATTCATAATAACCTCACAACGATTTTCGGGGGTCTTTTGAAAAAAATCCAGAACCTTCCGAATCTGATTTACCTGGTTTGCCAGGGTAACGAAAAGCTCACCTGTACCGAAGGTCGCGAGACCTTTGGGATCAGTCTGGACATAGATGCACTATAACACATGGCAAGTATAGTGGAAAGAAAAGGTATTTTAAAAATAGAGTCTGGTGAGTGCGTTCTCATTCGTAATAAGAAGTCCGGGGCGGCATCAGGTGATAATTGAATGCCGCCCCGCAATCAGGATCTAGGTTTTTATCCCTTTGTTTTAAAGACAGTTAACGTTCGCTATAGCGATCTCCTAACCGGCGTTGACTATCGAGCCGGCCGCCGCCCACCAGATCCACATGCTGGAAATCATTAGAGCCCCCAAATAGATCTTCCCGGTGCGCCGATAAAACCAGGTGAGCAGGAAGAGCAAGAAGGCGAACAGGGGGATGTACACCTGAAGTATCAACGGCCACATACCACTCCACTGAGGCAGCCCGACGATCTCAAAGCCGTAACCAGCCCCGCCGAAATACATCGGAAGATACTGGAAGGCCCAGATAAGGAAGAGGCCCGCCAGGGCGGGGTAGAGTATCTTGAGCCACCACATCCATTGCGTCTTGGCCGGACTGCTGTACTCTCGTTGGTGAAGCTGTCCGAAAAGGAAGACGCCGCCGATTAACAAGAAGAATATCAGCGCCGGAACAAGATAGATCCAGAACAGGCCAAGGCGCAGGCCGCTGCTGAACTGACGCATGAAGGGCATATAGAAGCGGAACTCCTGCCCCAGCATGAGCTGGAAGATGCCTTCCAGCACGTACATGAAGGCGAACATGATCGCGGCCAGAAGCACGGTCTTGCCGAGGATCGTCCAGCCGAACGACGTTTTCTTCTTGCCAAAGGAGACACCCATGTCGTACATGGTCACGCTGGCCTTCCTGGCCGAGGTGTAGTACCAGATCAAGAACAGGATAAGGAACACGGCAGAACTCGCCACGAACCAGAGCGCCACGCCGTTTCCTATCTGCAGCTGCATAAATGGTATTGCTTTCTGGAGACGGTCGAACGGGAAGACCCACGCGGTCAGGGGCAGAAAGAGGATGGCGCCAATCAAGGTATTGATAGTAGCGAAGAGCCACCATGTACCGGTCTTGGCCACATACCGGTCGGGCACCGGCTGGGCGACGGGGCTGAAGAAATTGGTCGTCAGCAGGATGTTCGTCAGCGGGATGAGAGAGAGCATGGTAACCAGGAACGCTATCAAGCCGAAGATCTCATACCACATAAATATCTGATGGTTCGGGTCGATCCATAAGGCATCCTTCTGACCGCCTTTGAGGGCCATCCGCATCCAGTCCACGTCTTCAGCCACCGCTTTCTTGGTAAGGGTGGTGAAATGATGTTCCATATTGACGTAGGCCACTCTCCGGGCCGTCCCATCCGCGAAACTGCCATAGGTGGTATCCCACTGGAAAGGGGTGGGCATCTGGAGACTTTTCGCCAGGTCAGCGTTTTTATGAAGGTCCTCGGTGCGTAGCTGCATATTGCGGAAGATATTGAATTCCTCATAGCGGTCGAGGGTAAAGAGGACGTTCTTCAGAAAGGGAATGCCGAGAGGCAAGCTGCAATAAGGATTAATGGCCTTAACATCCGGGTTCATGGCGGCCACTTTCTGCGCATCGATGGCGCCCATGGAGTGCCCCATAATGCCCAGGTTATCGGCATCGACGAAGGGCAGGGTTTTAAGGTACTGATAGGCGGAGTTTGCGCCGAGGGTATAGGGATCCTTGGGGTCGCCATGCACGAACCGGGCTGCTTCGGCATGCCCACCCGAATCACCGTGCCCCAGGAAATCCATGGCCAGGACTACGAACCCGCGCCGTGAGAGCTCGATGGCGAATGAACTCTCGGCGTCCTTATCGTTCTGATAGCCGGGAATGACGAGGACGCCCGGCGCCTTGTTTTCCGGAGTGATGGTTTTATGGCGGTAGATTTTAGCGGCAACCGTCATCCCGGAATCGTCCATAATCCTCACAAACTGGACATCGACCTTGCCAAAGTCGTGCTTGACAAGATAGCCCATGATGGATGAAAAGGCAATGATCACTACGCATGCAATGAGCCAGTAGACCTGTTTTCGTATATTCTTTTTCCCCATAGCTGTCCTCCTTTTTTAGTGAGCTTAAAAATAATGATTCTCCTACTCACAACAAAGTGGATGACGACTTTATGCGCGTTTTTTACCTCCTTTATCATTAAGTTGCCTTCTTTCCGAATCGTTAGCAGTTTCTCCTTTGCCTTTCGTTAGAAGGGCCCTTCAACAGCCTTCCTGTACCCTGGCCTCATCAAGGTCTACCTTATCGTTCATGAAAATCCTGTAACTATAAAAAAAGCCCTGATAGATACGACCTCTCCTCTCATGCGAAAGTCGTCTCTCAGGGCTTTCTCGTTATTCTCTTACCCAGAGACACTGCAATGGCAAAGACTATTTTTTGTCAGACTAGCTATATAGAAGTGAGGCTTTTATGTCAAGGATTAAATTTAAGACGGTTAATTTCGCTTCAACACAGCGCTCAACCGGCCATTGTTTAAGACCCCGCCTCATCCACCCAGTTGAGGGTCCTCTCCACGGCCTTTTTCCAGCCCCGGTAACCCTTCTCCCTGATCTCCGGTGCCATCGTCGGGGTCCACGTGTAGTCCTCGGCCCAGTTTTCACAAAGTTGTTCAAGATCGGACCAGAAACCAACTGCCAGCCCGGCTGCATAGGCCGCCCCCAGGGCAGTGGTTTCTGTAATCTTGGGCCGGATGACCGGCACGTTCAGCGTGTCCGCCAAAAAATGCATGAGAAGGTCGTTATGCACCATGCCCCCATCAACCTTAAGTCTGCTGAGCTTGATACCGGCGTCTTTGTCCATGGCCTCGACGATATCACGCGTCTGATAGGCGTTGGCCTCCAACACCGCCCGGGCCAGGTGACCTTTGTTGACGTATCGGGTCAGCCCGACGATTGCCCCGCGTGCATCGGAACGCCAGTAAGGAGCAAAGAGACCGGAAAAGGCGGGAACAAAATAGATACCACCGTTATCCTCCACCGTGAGGGCCAACGCCTCGATTTCCCGTGACTCTTTTATCAACCCCAGATTGTCACGCAGCCACTGCACTAGGGCGCCGGCAATGGCGATGGACCCTTCGAGGCAGTACATCGCCGGCTGGCCGCTTGCCTGGTAGGCCACGGTGGTAATTAGGCCTTGCGTTGATGCAGTCGGCGTGGTACCGGTATTGAGCAGGAGAAAGCATCCGGTGCCGTACGTGCTTTTCGCTTCTCCTATTTCAAAGCACGTTTGGCCTACCAGGGCCGCCTGCTGATCGCCCAGTGCCCCGCAGACAGGGATACGGGCATTCACGGGGCCGTTCTCGGGTGTTAATCCCCAAGGGTTGTGATCGCTTGAGGCTACTATCTTTGGCAGGATATGTCGCGGGATCCCCATAATCTCCAAAATATCACGATCCCATTGCAGCGAATGCAGGTTCATGAGCATGGTGCGGCTGGCATTGGTTACATCAGTGACATGAGCACCACCCTTCGGCCCACCGGTGAGCCACCAGATGACCCACGTATCCATGGTACCGAACAAGGCATCCCCTTTGTGTACCGCTTTACGCGCCTCCGGGACATTACCCAAAATCCACTTGATCTTCGGCCCCGAGAAATAGGTGGCGATGGGCAGGCCGGTCTTATCCCGGAACCTGTCCAGACCTCCTTCTTGGGAGAGCTCCCTGCAAATCTCATGTGTGCGGGTGCATTGCCACACAATGGCATTGGTGAAAGGCTTTCCCGTCTTTCGGTCCCAGATCACGGTGGTTTCCCGCTGATTGGTAATGCCGATGGCTGCAAGCTCCGATCCGGAGATTTGCCCTTTGGCCAGCGCGCCGCGGATTACCTCCTGCGTATTCTGCCAGATTTCCAGGGGGTCATGTTCCACCCAGCCCGGCTTCGGGTAGATCTGTCTATGTTCTTTCTGGTCAGCACTGACGATTTGGCCACGATTGTCAAAGATGATAAACCGGGTGCTGGTCGTGCCCTGATCCAAGGCGCCTACATAGTTGGCCACTGTTCATTCTCCACTAGTCATTGTAGCTGGTTGTGCGAAGCACAGCACATAACTCCTTGTTTTATTTATTCATACATTCTGCATACATATTTGTCAATCAGCAAACCCTTGATCTTGGGGTTTGAATCCCTCAAAATATTTTCCGTTTGAAAGTATCTCTTGACAAAAGGGTCGTTCAGATTTAAACAGATGGTTACAGATTTGAGCCCGGTGAGAGGATTTTCAATTCAAAGATCTTTGGTGTGCTAACCGAGATTGGATAAGACAAAGGGTCCCTCATGCATCCGCGGAGCAGGACGATGATTATTCAGGTAGTAAGAAAGGTCGTTCGAAATGCCCGAGGAATTATTCTAGAGATGCCGAAAGGAGACTGCTATTGGATTTATTGACATCTCTGCAAAAAAGGCCGATCATAGCGGCTTTCAGGAATATAGAAAACCTGCACATTCAGGACCTCAATAATACAGATGTCCTTTTTGTTTTAGGTGGAACCATATTCGATCTTCCCGCCATCGTTGAGCAAGCGAGTGGATATGGTAAGTTGGTCCTTATCGATATCGATCTTATAAAGGGCATCGGGAAAGATGCCCCGGGAATCCATTTCTTAGCTCGTGAGAGCCGGGTAAATGGGATCATTACGACGCGCAGCAATCTCATACAAAGTGCTCAAAGAGAAGGATTGATCTCAATTCAGAGGATATTCGTCTTGGATTCGGGATCTCTTTCAGGGGGACTCAGCGTCATAGAAAAGTCCAAGCCTGACGCCGTAGAGGTCCTTCCCGGTCTGATTCTCCCCAAGATCATGAAAAGAATCAGGGCAAAAACCACAATCCCTGTGATAGCCGGAGGCCTGATTACACGGGAAGAGGAGGTCCGGGAGATTCTTGCCTCCGGGGCGGTCGGGATATCTACCACATCATCCCGCCTCTTTAAATTCTCGGTACAGAGGTAAAAAAACCTCCCCTAGAACTTATCAAGCAATCAGTCTTCAACGCCTCTTTGTGCATCTCGAAATCCCGAAATACCAAACGAATTATCTCTTGACAAAGGGACGCTGCCGGTTATAATAAAATCAGGCGGAATGTACGGTTCCAAGCAGGGCTTGAGATAAAAGGAGAAAGCCCTGATAGACCAGTCTTCTTTTGTTGGAAGTCGCGTCTATCAGGGTTTTTTTGTTGTTTTTTATTATTCAGAAGCCAAAGGTACCGGAATTCCGAATGGCGATGCGGGTTACTCTACCATCCGAAGAAATGTGGTGCGAAGGGACGCATTGATCATTGGAGCCCGGGTGCTTCGCGATGTTCTCGTGTAAAGCAGCCCTAGAGTACGGGTTTGTTTGTGGACACGATAAATCAGATACTGGGAACAAGAAAGGCACATAACGTTTTACAGATAAAGGAGAAAAGAAGCTAAGCTATCGGCGATGAACCGCGATCACATGCTTACAAGAATTAAGGATCCCTCGCAGGTATGGGATTGTATCATTATAGGGGGGGGTGCGACTGGAGTGGGCTGTGCCATCGATGCAGCCTCAAGGGGCTACCATACGCTTCTTCTTGAGCAGGGGGACTTTGCACAGGGGACATCGAGCCGAAGTACAAAGTTGATCCACGGAGGGGTGCGCTATCTCCAGCAGGGAAACTTCTCGCTTGTCCTGGAGGCTCTTAAAGAGCGGGGTCTGCTTCTCAAAAACGCCCCCCATCTGGTCGGCAATCTTCCCTTTATCGTACCCACCTATGACTCGTGGGAAGGACCGTTCTACGGGATCGGGCTCAAGCTGTATGATCTCCTTGCCGGGAAACACGGATTTGGGCCTTCGCAAATGTTATCTAAAAAGGATACGCTCCGACACATCCCGACTGTTGAAACACGAGGACTTCGCGGTGGGGTGATATACTACGATGGACAGTTTGACGATGCACGCCTGGTTGTCAATATGGCCCAGACGGCGGCGGAACAGGGGGCGACCGTGCTCAACTATATGCGGGTCAACTCCCTTATCAAGGATCATGATCGCATACGGGGTGTGGTGGCTCACGATATGGAGAGGGGTAACGACTATGAGCTCAGGGCCAGGGTTGTCATTAATGCAACCGGCGTGTTCGCCGATTCTATACGGAGGATGGATGACCCGGAGACAAAGGCGATGATCAGACCCAGTCAGGGTGCGCATATCGTTCTTGATAAATCGTTTTTACCCGGAGACAGCGCCATCATGGTGCCACATACTGACGATGGGCGTGTACTCTTTGCGATACCCTGGCACAATCGTGTGATTGTGGGGACTACCGATACGCCGATGGACGATACTGCATTGGAACCTCTCCCACTTCCCGAAGAAATCGATTTTTTGCTTTCCCATGCCGCACGTTATCTGACCAAGGATCCAACCCCGCATGATGTCCTCAGTGCATTTGCCGGACTCCGGCCCCTGGTCAGTTTCGGAGACGAAAAAAACACTGCGGTAATATCCCGTGAGCATATGGTGCAGATTTCACGCAGTGGCCTGGTAACTATAACAGGGGGCAAATGGACCACCTACCGAAAAATGGCTAAGGATACCATAGACCACGCGGCAACCCTTGCGCAACTGGAGGAAAGGCCTGCGGTCACCAGGGACCTGCACATCCACGGATTCCACAAAAACCCGGAGGAATTCGGGGCGCTCGCCATCTACGGGTCCGATGCGCCCGCCCTGCAAGACCTCATTCGTGAAGACAGCGCATATAATGACATGCTGCATCCTGCGATGCCGACCTTTGCCGGCGAGGTCATATGGTCGGTGCGTTATGAGATGGCGCGGACTGTTGAGGACTTTCTCTCCCGGCGCACCCGTGCCCTGATACTTGATGCCCGTGCCAGCATGGAGATGGCCCCCCGGGTCGCCGAACTCATGGCCCGGGAGATGGGAAGGGACGAGTCGTGGAAGAACCAACAGATCAGCACCTACAAAAATCTGGCTCAAGGATACCTGCTGACCTAGAATCATATGAGGAAACGTCTATAAAATTATGTACATCTTGTTTTCAAGATTCGCTTAAAAAAAATGGAACGGTCCCCTGCAAGATAATGCTTGACAGATGGGATCGGGCAATGTAAGATAATCAAAAAAAGGGCAAGAGAAAAAAGAGTAAGCCCTGACGGACGACGAAGACGAATTTGTGTTCGCCGTAGTCAGGGCTTTTTTATTGAGCGGAGGGCACCGACCGGCGCTCCGAGTGAAGCCGTAGCGCAGATATTTATATGAGCAGGGGCTGCCTGCGTGAGGAGAGCAATGCATGAAAGTTAAGAAGGAAACAGTACAGACGGACTCATTTGACGGCACAATGCTCAACTGCGAGAAAGACTTAGTGGGTAAACCTCGAGCAATCGTTCTGATCATTCATGGGGTGGCGGAACACCTCGGAAGGTACGATTATGTGACCGACAAGTTCAACAGCCTCGGCTACAGTGTCTACAGGTACGATCAAAGGGGTCATGGACGCTCCGGTGGGGAGAGAGGTTTTTTTCCGAGATACGATACCCTTGCGGACGACGCCAACGTCATGGTGGATCTCGTGAGGAAGGAAAACGCTCACCTTCCCGTTTTCGTGCTGGGTCACAGCATGGGCGGCATGTCCGTCGTCGGTTTTTCTATCAAGTACCCGGACAAGGTTAGAGGTGTAATCCTGTCAGGCGCCCTATGCGTCGATCTGAATCACATGACAGACTCCATACCCGCGAATATGCCACCGATGGCCCTAGTACCCAATGAATTGTCCAGCCTCATATGCTCCGATCCTCAAGTGGTGAAAGCCTACGAAGACGACCCGGCAGTATTGAAAGAAATAACGGTTGGTCTTTTTCGCCAGGCCAAAGCGTGTCTGGAATGGT
>Ga0315537_1001350_pt1 | contig 19353 bp, 20 predicted proteins | sample SalMarSW160270MG_FD_203091 | JGI IMG/M metagenome (GOLD analysis project Ga0315537, IMG submission 203091) | Salt marsh sediment microbial communities from the Plum Island Ecosystem LTER, Massachusetts, United States - Salt Marsh Sediment SW1602-70 ...
TGATCCTCGTACTGGCTCTCGTACTTGCGGCGTGCGTACCGGCAGCGACGCCGACACCAACCACTGCGGCAGCGCCCACGTCGACCCAGACCCCTGTTCCGACAGCGACGCAGACGCAGGTCGCGACCGTGACCCCGACCGCGACCAATACTCCAACGCCGACGCCGACCGCGCAGCCTACGGCTACGCAGACGCCAACCCCTCAGCCCGAGCTCCCGATCGGGGCGCTGGCCTTTATCAGTCCAGAGCAACAGCTCCTCGTACGAGACCCGGCTGGCACGATCTGTGCGATCACGGAAGAGGGCATCGCCAACAGCCCGGCCTGGAGTCCAGACGACGCGCGGCTGGCCTTTTCCTACCAGGCGGACGATCGCTCGCCGGCCGAGGTGCACATCTATGACCAGGCGGACAGGACTGTGGCCACGGTGTGGACCGATCAGGAGGAGGGACCGCTGCCCAGGCTGCCATACCGCCAGATCGGCTGGTCTCCGAGCGGCAGGTACCTGTTCCTGTCGCAGGGGTGCTGCGTCATCGGGGCACTGTATGTGCTCGACCTCGACACCGAGACGCTCGTGGGCAGTTACAGCTCGAGCAGCGCGATCTGGTCGCCAGAAGTGGACCTGCTCGCCCTCTCGGTGCCGCAGCCGGTCGCACATCCGATCCCGATCGAGTCTGGCGATTCGTCCAGCATCGCCATGGTGCGCCCGGGAGAGATCACGCCGACCGTGGTCCTGACGGGGACGGAGCAGCGGCTCTACTCGGCCCGGGCGTGGCTCTCGGGGAACGAGCTGCTGTACGAGCAGAGCGAGTTGAGCCAGGAGGGGACAGCGCTCAAGATTGAGGAGAGCTTGTGGGCAGCGGAGATTGCGATCGGCACGAATGTGCCGCCATCGGTCGTCGCCACCCGCGCGCTGGAGACGCTGCCGATCGAGGTCGACGCTCAGGCGGTCGATGAGCGCCTCTCGCAGTTCCTGCCCGGGGCCTCGTTCGCCGACCAGGTTTGGTCCGTGGAAGGGGCGTGGGTCGTGTTTCGCGCCTACGGAGATGGGGAAGCGCCGGGCGTGAACGAGATCTATGCCTTCCACTGGGCGGAGGGACCGCTGGTGGGGCCGCTGGCAGAGGGGATCGACCTGGCCCTGGCCCGCGTGCCTACGGCGTGGCGGTGTCCGGGGTAGGACGACGCCTTCCGGCCTTGACAAAACCTACGGTCTCGGATATAATATATCGTGAACAGATATATTATATCCGTCGCCGGGCTGACTCTACGCACCCGGCCGTTCGAGAGGGAAGACCATCATGGCGCACGCAGACGCTACCCCCGAAGAGATGATCCCGCTCACCCCCGCCGTGTTCCACATTCTGCTGGCCTTGGCCGATCGAGAGCTCCACGGCTATGGCATTATGAAGCAGGTCGAGGTCGATACGCACGGCAAGATGCAGATGGGGCCTGGGACGCTGTATGGCTCGATCAAGCGCATGCTGGCCGCCGGGCTGATCGAGGAATCGGACGAGCGCCCCGACCCGATCCTGGACGACGAGCGGCGTCGCTACTACAGGCTGACCGGGTTCGGGCGCAAGGTGCTGGCGGCAGAGATGGACCGCCTGTCGGAGGCGCTGGAGGTGGCCGGCAAGAAGGGGCTATTGGACGGTCCCGTACCGCATCCCTCGGGAGGGAGTGCATGATGCGGAAACCCCGGTTCCTCTCGCTCTCGATCAGGGCGTACCGGCTGCTGCTTTGGCTCTATCCCGGGGAGCACCGGCGGACATATGGGCCGCTGATGCTTCAGTTGTTCAGCGACCTCTGCGAGGACGCATACCGCCACAGTGGAAGATGGGGGTTGGTTCTGCTCTGGATTCGCACACTGCTGGATGCACTTGCGACAATAGCCGTCGAGCATTGGGCAGCGATCAGGGAAGGAAGCGTTATGGGCACGGGGCTTCGAGTCTCCTGGCTAGAGATCGCATTGGCCGCTCTCCTCGGTGTATACACGACCGGGCTAACGCTTCTCATCGGCCCAACCGCAAGCCATTGGCCTGCCGTTGTCGGCCTGAGCTTGTGGGCAGCATTGGTCGTCATTGGCCTCACCAGACGTGTGCCGATCTGGAGCCTGCCTGCATTGGGGATGCTGCTCTTGCTGCCGGCCGTACCGCTCGTGCTCATGGGGGCATGGTTGTGGATTGCGTATCCGGTCGCCGCCGCGATCCTGCTCCACAGGCGAATACGCCTGCCTTGGACAGCGTGGGCTCTGCCGATCCTGATGTTCGCATTGGGCTGTGTCGACCTTGCACTGGGCTGGACAGAGCACGGTCGAGTCCGGCTGTCTGGGCACGCGCTGGCTTCTCCTATGGTCGCGCTGGTGCCGGTCTTGGTTGGCCTCGCGCTGGCACGGCGACATGGCTCGCGCGCCGCGCTCTCGGTGATCGCTGCCGAGACCGTCGCCTACACGTTCATGGGTGAGCCCACCTATGCGATGATTTCGTACCCACGCGGGTGGATCGTGAGCCTTTCCCTGGGCTTACCCTTGCTGGCCTGTCCGGTGTGGATGCTCTGTGCTCGTTCGCCACGCTGGCAGAAACGGGCTATCCTGTGGCCTTGGGCTGGCATGCTCACCATCTGCGTCGTGACGCCCGGTCTGCTCCGTGCGAAGGCGTATTCGTGGGCGTTGTGGCTACGCCATGCTTCCGTTGCAGGCGAGTTCTTTTTGGCTGTGCTGTTGGCCGTCTCCTTGTACGAATGGATCCACTCTGCTATCCGAACTGGCGCGGCAGCAGAGTCCTCGGCTACGCCGGTGGAAGGCTCTCCCTCGCTGGCAGGGTCTCCCTGATGGCAAAGTATAGGGCAAATGCACTCTTGGCGTTTCTCGAACGGGGCTACACGTGGCTGCTGTTTCTCTACCCGTCGGGCCACCGGCGCGAATATGGCTCCGCGATGGCGCAGCTCTTTCGCGATCAGCTGCGCGACGCATGCGGACGCTGGCTCCGCGTTCCTCTCTACCTGCTCCTCGCGTTCGCTCTCGCTCTCCTATCCCTGACCTGGTGGGCGAGGCGCACGCCTGTACACGCCGCGCTGCGGACCGGCAAAGCGGTGACTGCCGTCGCCGTGAGCCCCGACGGCCGGACCATCGTCGCCGGGACCATGTTCGGGGGCATGCACGCCTGGGAGGCGAGCACTGGGACGCACCCGTATGTCCTCGGCCAGCCTGCTCCTTCTTCCATCTACAGCGTGGCGTTCAGCCCTGATGGCCGGCTGCTGGCGTCGGGGACGCCCTGCGGGCCCTTGGGCTACGTGCAGGTGTGGGATGCGAACACCGGCCAACTGCTACGCACGATCGAGGAGTACAGTCGCGGCAGGCAGATGATCGACCACGCTGGGCGCGCGCAGGTGTGGGACCTGCCAGGGGACGTGTGGGACGTGCGTTTCAGCCCGGACGGGCGCACGTTGGCCCTGGTAGGCACGGACGGTGCGATCCAGCTAATAGACACATCCAGCGGGCAGCTCGTGCGGGCGTTGTACGGACGGAGCAGGACGTCCCTGGGACCTGCTGCCTTTGGCCCCGATGGGCATACCCTCGCCGCGTCCCAGGATGGCGCCGTGCTGCTGTGGGACGTCGACTCGGGCGATCTCGTGCAGACGCTCGAGGGACATACAGGCCGGGTGTCTGGCATTGTCTTTGATCCCACTGGTAACACGCTTGCCTCATCGGAGCTCGACCAGACCATACGGCTGTGGGACGTAAGCACGGGCCGGCTCTTGCGCCGGTTCGATCAGGACGCGTACATCTCTTCACTTGCGATCAGCCCGGACGGGCAGCTATTAGCCTCTGGCGACCGGAAGAACCGCATCTGGCTGTGGCGCATGGCGTCGGGAGAGTTGCTGCACACCTACCGCGGGCATCGCTGGGATCCGTTCGACAACGGCGTGCTGTCGCTTGCCTTCAGCCCCGATGGCCGCACGCTCGTCTCCGGCGGGGAGGATGGCCGGGTCGTGCTGTGGGACGTGCCGGAAGGGTAGCCTTCGAGGGCACTCTGATTATCATGACAAGCAATGTGACACAAGACTTGGAGCGGCACCCGGACGAGGTGCCGCTTTTCGATCTGGGACACAGATGGGTGCTACCCTCTCCGCCCTTACTCCGATATACATGATAGAAAGGGGGCCCCGCTGATCGTGAAGGAGGGACCGGACCAGGTGCAGGCCGACACAGCCGACGCGCGATCCGACGCAGAACTGGTGCGTCAGGCAAAGAGCGCGTCGGGCCAGGCGGCGGTTGCCGCCCTGTACCGCCGCTACCTGACGCCGGTGTACCGGTACTTTTGTGCGCGCACCGGCGACGCGGGACTGGCCGAAGACCTCACTTCGCAGACGTTCGTCGCCGTCCTGGAGGGGCTGCCACGCTACCGCGTCGAGTTGGATGGCGTCCTCTCTGCCGTGGAGGGACCGTGGGAGCTGGCGTGGGATTGGCGTGGACAGTAATGCTGTAGGCTCAGACTGCCCCGGAGCAATCTGTCGACCGGAACCAGAGGGCTGTTCGCTGAGCCGTCACCCTATGCAAGTCCGCTCGACAGGTAGTTGACGGCTTGGCGTCATGCAGCACCACAGAAGAATATGGTACACTGACTGTGGAAAAGGGATCCGCCGCCGAAAATATCTCGTCCGGTCACGCCACTTTCCTTCAAAGCCTTTGTGTCAGGTTGATGTTGGGATCGCAGCGTCGCCAAGTTCGGCACCCGGGTGATTCCAATGGCTCCGTAGTATAGTCTAAATGAGCGATGAGTGTCTGCTGCAGCGAGCTAGACGCGCAATCGGAGGTGAGTATATGAAGACGTTTGCTAACGATCTGCTGATGATGGTCATGGTGTTGGGGCTGGTAGCTTGTCGAGCAGGGGATCCGCCTATGCCGACCTCGACAGCCGTTCTGCCGACAGGTACCATGTCCAGTGTGTTGACCTTGACGCCAACGCCCACTGAGACACCTGCGCCAAGTCCCACGGCGACGTCTCGGTCATCTCTTTCCCCGACACTGCCTCCAACATCCACAGCAACACCTGTCCCGACATCTTTGCCGTCTCCATCGCCTACCCCGTTCCCGTCCGTGGCCCCCGACCTGGTGGACCTGCTCGGATCGCAGCCCACCCTTCTTTATCGTCAAGAGGAGGTCCTTTATGCCTGGGATCAAGGCGCCGAACGAGGGTATCGGCTGATGGATCTGTCCCACAAAGCCGGGCACCTGGCACTCTCGCCCACGGGCTACCTGGCCTACACGCTGGACGGTGTCTCCTACCTGGCCGATCTGTCTACCGGCGTCATCCATCAAATCTACGAGGATCAGGATCATCCCTATCCCGACTGGGACCTGTTCTGGTCCACCGATGGTCGGGCACTGGCCTACGCCCTGGCTTGGAACGAGCCTGATGGATCCCGTACCGTGGAACTGGGCACTCACGACGGTGACGAACGACATGTGGTAGCGATCGTGACGGCACGCTCGGGACCCGTTCCCACTCCGCCCTCAAAGCCGCCGACTCCATCCCATCCGGGCTTTGCCATTCTGGCCGTGCTGGGTTACGACCGCGTCACCGGGTACATTCTCGTCACCCCTGCGGGCGGTGGGGAACGCCACAGCGCCGTCTGGGATTTTGATACCGGCACTGGTCAACAGACTACCCTCCTCGCATTCGACGACCCGGGGACCGTCGAAGGGTTGGTCGCCAGCCCCGACCTGGCCTACCTGGCAGTTCGTCTCACCCCGGCTCGCATCGTTGTCTACGACCTGGCAGCCCTACAGACCGCGCCGCGCACCTTTACCGTACCCGCCGGCATGTATCCCGGCGACTTCCGCTGGTCGCCAGACGGCCGATGGCTGGCGTTTCTACTCTTTGAGGGAAATGAGCCGGGCCTGTCGGAGACATCGGCACTGGGCCTGTGGGTACTGGACACAGTCACGATGCAGGGCCGCGAAGGTCTCTCGCTGCCAAGGCCCGATGCCCCCAAACTTACCAGCGCCAGTCTCATCGGCTGGCACCCTGGTGGAAAGACACTTTTGTTAAGCTGGTATGGCGGCTCTCCGCGCCGGAGGCACTTTCAGTTGGTAGACGTCGACTCGTGGCAGGCTACAGAGTTGGCTCTGGGCGAGAGGGCACGGCCGATTGGGTGGATACAGTTGCAGACCGGGACACGTTGACTCAAATGCAGTCTGACACGCTGAGCACACTTGCCGACGCGGAACTGGCACGACAAGCAGGGACACAGGACGGTCGGGCGGCCTTTGCCGCCCTGTACCGCCGCTACCTGACGCCGGTGTACCGGTACTTTCGTGCGCGCACCGGCGACGCGGCATTGGCCGAAGACCTGACTTCGCAAACGTTCGTCGCCGTTCTGGAGGGGCTGCCACGCTACCGAGAGCGTGGTTCGTTTGCCGGCTGGCTGTTCACCATCGCCGCCCGGCGGCTGGCCGACCACCTGCGCAGTCGTTCGTCCCTGCCCCTGGACGAGGTCGCTGACCTGCCTGCCAGTGACCCGCCTCCGGAAGCCGCAGTCGAGCGCACGGCGCAGGCTGCCAGTTTGGTGCGCGCGGTGCGCGCTCTTTCACCCGACCGGACACAAGCTGTTTCCCTCTACTTTTTCGGCGGGCTGACCTTGAAGGAGACGGCACAGGTGATGAAACGCAGTAGGGTCGCGGTCAAGTCATTGATCCATCGCGGACTGCGCGACCTGCGAGAGAGGCTGAACGATGAACGATAGCTTTTGTCCACAGAATGAAATGGAAGCTGGGCTGGTCGAGCAACTGCACGTAGCAGTTGCAGAGATCCATCCGCCGGAGGCGTTTGCCGACCGGTTAGAGGCGGATCTGCTGGCCCGCCGGGCACAGGTCGTGACAGCCTTGTACCCACAGAAGGCTGCGTGGGGGGCGGTTCAGTTCTTGGCCCGGCATCGATGGGCAGCCATTGGCGCTAGCCTGCTGTTCGCCGTAACCGTGGTACTCGCGATCCTGGGCCCGCAGCGCGTGTGGGCCGATCTGCTGCACCTGCTGGGGTATGTGCCCGGCGTTGGGTTCGTCGACCTGGACGAGACCCGCGTGCTGGTCGCCCCGGTGGCGGTGACGCGCGATGGGGTTACCTTGCGCGTCGAGCAGGTGCTGGCCGGGCCGGCCAAGACCGCCATAGTGTTCGACAGCAATGGGCTGCCAGCAGAGGATCCAGCCCGGACGCAGCGTGCGGCAGCCGGAACCGAGTTCGAACCCACGCTTCGCCTGCCCGACGGCAGCACGTTGTCGCCAAAGGAGTGGGATGTGCTCCGGGGCAAGGGCACGATCCGCTTTCCCTCCCTGCCCGAAGACGTCTACCGCGTCACGCTGGACTTGCCGACGTTGCCGCTGGTCGAACCTGGCGAGGCACCTGAAGGCTGGTCTGTGCCGCTTACCTTGCGCCCGGCGACGGGGGAACTGGTGACCGAGCTGTTCCCTCAACCCTATGTTCCTGCCGGTGCCGCCGACACGCACGAGAACATTACACTGCGCGTGCTGGCTGTTGCGCACACGCCCGAAGAGACGGTGCTCCAAGTGCAGGTGGAATGGCCCGACCCGGAATGGTACTTTCCTCACCTCGGCCTCTACCAGTTGCCGCGCCTAGAGGATGACCTGGGGCACGTCTACCAAGAGGGACCGCCTCCTGGCGTGGGCTCGGAGGCGGCACGCGTGGTGGAACAGATCGGGGTGGACCGGGAGGCCACGCCTACCCCGGCACCCGCGCTGCCCAGTTACGAGGTGGCGATGTCGTTTGCGCCTGTCTCACCCGCGGCGACGCGGTTGATGCTGTGGGTGGACGACGTCGAGTTTACGGTGCCGGTCGAGGAGGCGTTCAGCCTCGACCTGGGCGACAACCCGCAGGTGGGCGATCGCTGGCCCCTGGACGTGGAACTGACCGTCGCCGGGTTCCCGGTGCACGTTACCGGCGCGCGCCTGGTCGAGAAGCGCGTGCCCGATCGCGATGGGACGGTACTGGAGCGGCAGCTCCAGTTCGAGATCGAGCCCGTGGTCGGCCAGGCAAAGCGCGAGATGCACAGCATTCATCTCGATGGGTGGGACGCCGGCTTTGGCGGGAGCGGCGGCAGGGGGCTGCAGCCTCGTCTGAGCGTGCGCGCCGGGGAACCTGTCCCTAGCGGCGTGATCCGCGTGCGCGTCAAGAGCGCGACGGTGGTCACGCGTGGCCCGTGGCAGGTGGGCTGGATGGTGCCCGGTGCAGGCGAGACGGGCGCTGCCCCTGCAACGCTGCGGCCCGAGGATGTGGCTCAGACGCGCTCTGGCGTGACCCTGTCCGTGGACGAGGTGGTGCGCACCGACCGGCTGACGGCGGTGCGGATCGAGGGAGAGACCTCCCTGCCCGGTGCGTCGTTGGGTTGGGACGCCCCCACGTGGGGTGCGCCGGACCTGACGCTGCAGTGGGATCCGGCTGTCCGTGATGCGACAGGCGGGTGGACCGGGGCGCGCTATCTGTACGACGCACAGGGCCGGCACTATGAGTCCACGCGGGGAACGACCTGGCAGGCTCCTGAAGAGGGCGCCGGCGATCCTTCCGCGGCAGGGGTGGTTTCAGAGACGCTGTTCCTGGAGGCGCTGCAGCCCTTCTCCCGGCGCGCGACGCTGCACGTGCCGGCGGTGGCGGTAACGCTGCCCGGCGCGGCGGCCTTTGAGGTCGACGTGCCATCAAGGCGGGCGATGCACCCCGATGCGCAGACGCCGGAGCAGGTCAGCGAGCCGTGGGCAGTGGACGTCCCGCTCGAGATCGGCGCGTACCGGCTGCGCTTTGTCGAGGCACAGCTGCGCGAAATCAGCGGGCAGACGCGCTTGGTGCTGACGGCGGATCCGGTGGAGGGCCGGCGTGGGAGCCAGTGGCTGGCCGGATTCGGGTTGGCAAGCGTGACCGGTCCCGGCGGGCGGACGATCGACCTCACGGACGCCTATGCGACCGCCGGGCCCGAGGGGGAGGCAGGGGGCGCGTACCGCGTCTGGGTGAGCCTGGACGTCACCGACCCGGCGACGGGCGCCTTGCAGCCGGGCCGCTACCGCGTGGTGCTGGGCGGCGTCCTGGTGGCGGTCGAGGGGCCCTGGGAGCTGACGTGGCCGCTCCCGTGAGATCGACGGCTCTTCAACGCAGCGCATCATGCCCGGAGGCGTGATGCGCTGGATCCGGCCAAACCTTTTGCCACCCTTGAGGATAGTATAGGTAGAGGCCGCGCGAGTGGCTATGCAAGAGACGAGGCGGATGGACGAGCGAAAAGCGATCGAGCGGCTCAAGCGCGGAGATATCCAGGGGCTGGAAACGCTGGTCCGGGCGTACCAGGTACAGGCCGTGCGCGCCGCCTACCTGGTCGCGCGCGACCGTGACCAGGCCGAGGAGATCGTACAGGCCGCGTTCCTGCGTTCCTACGAGCGCATCGACCAGTTCGACGCGGGCCGGTCTTTTGGCCCCTGGTTCCTGCGGATCGTGGTCAACGACGCGGTCAAGGCTGTAGCTCGCCGCAAGCGCACGGTGCCGCTGGAAGGCGAGGCCGGGGAGGGTGGTGCATCCCTGGCCAATCTCCTTCCCGACCCGAACCCGGGGCCGGCAGAGCTGGCAGAAGCCGCGGAAACCCGCGAAGCGGTCTGGGCCGCGTTGGGCCAGCTCCCGCCGGCACAGTGCGGGGCGATCGTGCTACGCTATTACCTGGGCCTGGGCGAAGCCGAGATGGCCAAAGCGTGTGGGTGTCCACGGGGCACGGTCAAGTGGCGGCTGTACGCAGCTCGCGAGCGCCTGCGGACGCTGCTGCACAGGCTGCGCCCGCGGACGGCGTCCGGCGAATGAGGCGCGATGGCTGGGCTCGCGTTCGCCTTCTGCATGGATCAAGAGCAGGCAAACATGAAAGAGGGACGAATCACACAAATCCTACAGCGGATTGCCAGGGAAAAGGTGCCCGACAGCATGAACCTGTGGCCGGCGATCGAGGGGCGGCTGCAGCCAAGACCTCGTTTTGGTTGGATGTGGCTCGTACCAAACACCCGCCTGGGCTGGGCTTCCCTGGTTGTGGCCTTGTTCCTGGCTCTGGGGGCCGTGGCCTATGCCGCGTCGCCTGCAGTGGCGCGGCTGTTCCAGCACGAGTCTGGCTTAGAATACGTAGCGCAGGCCGACCTGGTTCAGGAACTCGCCCTGAGCCAGTCAGCGGATGGCGTTACTGTAGCCCTGGAGCGGGCCTACGCCGATGCGAACCGCATCATTGTCGGCTTTATGGTTCAGGATGCCGATGACCAGGGACGATATAGGCCACGCCACCTGACGCTCACCGACGCCGCTGGTACCGTCTTCCGTGGGACGTTTGGCTACGGAGTGACCGACCAGTCCGATCTTTTCGGGGTCTCGCTGTCTCCCGGTGAAGGGGCATACGTGTACAACTTTGACGCTTCCGCCGTGATGGGCACACCGGAGAATCTGGAGTTGAGGCTGGTAGTTGAACTGGAAGAGTCGGCGCTGCCACCCGATGCGGTGCGTCCGTCCGCTGCTCCTACCGGCTCGCCAGCGGAATCACCACAGCCGGGGGTGGCGGGGCACATCGTCGGCTATCTGCGGAACTCGCCGGACGAACCACAGCAGCCAATCGTGGTAGAGCTCCAGCCGCTGCCTGCGGGAGCCATCGTTGGCCCCTTTACCTTTGACTTTAGTGTACCCTTTATCGCCAGCCGCACCATCGAGGTGCAGCAAACGGTCGAGGCTGCTGACGTTGCGATCACCCTGGAAAAGGTGGTGATCGCGCCATCGGAGACGCAGGCCACTCTGTGTCTCGTCCCGCCTGACCGAAGCAAGGAATGGCTTCTGATCAGCGAGGCCGGCGGGGATCGCTACGGCGGGACCGCCAGTGCGCTCGGCGAGCGCAGTGTGGAGTGCCACCGCCTGATCTACTCGGGCGCGCCCACCGGCCGGTTCGGCAGAGGGACGCTCAAGGTGACCGAGCTGGTGGGGTTCGACCCGATAGGGCAGGGCGAGCAGACGCGGCTGACCGGACCGTGGGTGTTCGACTTTCGTCTACCCTAGCGTTCTGAGACAAGGTGATCTGGCGCAGCTCTGGCTGCGCCAGATCTTTTCGCCCGCTCAAGGGGCATCGGGGTACAATGGCGACGGGGACCCCGCGGGCGCCGGACGCGTCTGATGAGTAGAAGGGGGAAGCGTTGTTGCCGTTGTCGCCGGAGGATAGCCGTGGCAGCGCCATCGACGTTGAGTGCAGCGACGGTCAGACCGACGAGGTGAGCCTGGACGAGGGTGGGACGTTCCTCGTCTCGCGCCCACAGACGGTGCCGGTGCGGCGGATCGAGCTGTTGGACGAGAACGGCGAGGCGATCGAGAGCCGGGCGTGGCAGCAGTGAGAGAGATGCTTCAGGTGGTGCTGGGCGAGCCGTGGCCACTGCGCTTGGCCTCCGACGTGAGATAGCAGCCCCGGAGGTGAGACCGGTCGGCATGCACCCTGGCGGGTGTCTTTGAGGCTGCCGTCCTACGCTCGAGAGATAGGAAATCGCACGCGGGTCTCTGTAGCGTTTCCCTTTCGACCGTCAATCGACGGCGTATCGCCATGCAGCCAATGGCGGGGTGTGGTATACTAGGGGCGGGTATTGTGGGGGAGAACAAGGACATAGGGTGGCCGGGCACGACGTCCAGTGTCGTGACCGGCCCGCCCAGGCGCTGAGGCCGAGGTGCGGGAGGTGAGCCGGTGGACGTGCAGCGGACTGGCCCCCTGGTTTTCGTGGTGATCACCACGTTCGTGCTTGCCGCATGCGCACCGCCAGCGGTTCCTCCGGCGCCGACCGCGACATGGACGCAGACACCAACCCTCGCGCCGACGTCCACGTCGACGGATACGCTTGTTCCCACAGCGACAGGTACGTCTATCCCGACCGCGACCGCTACTCCCCGTCCAACCTGGACACCCACCGCGCTGCCCACCGCCACGCAGACGCCGACCGCTCAGCCCCAGATCGAGCTCCCGATCGGACGGCTGGCTTTTGTCAGCCCAGAGCAGCAGATCCTCGTTCGAGAACCAGCAGGCGCGATCCGTGCGATCACGGAGGAGGGCATCGCCTGCAGCCCGGCCTGGAGTCCGGATGGCACGCGACTGGCCTTTTCGTACCAGGCCGGCGACAAAGCCGATCCCGAGCTGCGGATCTATGATTTCCAGACCGGCGATCAAACGACAGCCTGGACGGCCCCGGATGTCGGGCCGCCGTATGCGGATCCCATCCGCGAGATCGCCTGGTCGCCCAGCGGGCGATACCTGGCCTTCGAGCAGGGATGCTGCCCCCTTGGGCCGGTTTCCATCTGGGACCTGGAAGCGGCGGCGTTGGCCGGGTATCGCGGCGCGTACGGCAAGTTCTGGAAGCCGGACGAGGACGTGCTGACCCTATCCATTCCTCAGCCTGTAGGTGAGTTCATCCCCATCGGCTCTGGCGATTCTACAAGCATTGCACTCGTTCGCCCATACGCGATCTCGCCGACGGTCGTCTTGACCGGAACTGCCGAGACGCTTTACAGTGCGCGGGCCTGGCTGTCGAGCGACGAACTCGCATATATGCAGACCGACATGGGCGACGAGGAAAAAAAGACAGAACACACGTGGTGGCGCGCGCGGATCGTCGACGGCGAGGCCTTTGACCGCCGCCAACTCGACGCGCCGCCGCTCAGGCACGACAACGATCCCCTCCAGGAGCATCTCTCTCCCTGGCTGCCTGCTGTCACGGTTGGTGATTACGTATGGTCTGCCGATGGCACGTGGGTTGTATTTAGCGCTAACCAGGACGGGGAGGAGCCGTGGCGGATCTATGCCTTTCACTGGGACGAGGGGCCGCTCGTCGGGCCGTTCGCCGAAGGATTCGACCTGGCCTTGGCGCCGATGGTGCCTTCAGCACCGCTAATAGTACCCGCGATCCTGGCCCAGGGCGAAGAACTTGCTTTCGAGGTCTGCGGCGAGTCGACGACGTGGGAGCGCCCGCCTGAAAGCGAGCAGGATGATAAGTGGTGGCGTTCCGGACGGTACGACGGTGTGGACGACTCAGTCATCCAGTATCCGTGGACGCACGCGTTTTTCGTGACCTATGGCCACGGTAGCACCAGCTATGACATCGAGAACCTTTCCGGGCTGTGGACGCTCCCGGAAGACGTCTGGGCGCGGTGCCGAGAACCGGAATGCCAGGATGCGATCCTGAAGCTGGAGATAGCGGAGGTCTGGGCGCTGTCTCACCGGGTGACGAGCGTCCGGCGGCTGGGCGCCCATACCGTCGTGGTGGTGGAGCCGGTGGAGAGCGGCGTGCAGTTCGTCCAGTTCCCCCGGCCCGAGCAGCAGGTTCCACTTACGTTTCATTTCGTCACCGGAGACGGGCAAGAGATCGACGAAATCGTGGAGGCAGAGAGCATGTACTGGCCCTATCCGGCGCTGGTGCCTACTGCTCAGCCGTAGAGAGTCTGCACCAAGAGGTCCCGACCGACGCTCGCCGGAACCAGGGCAAGGAAACCATGAAAGCGAATGCAGGCACCGCGATGTGGGCCAGGAAGAGGAAGGTCGTGAGCTGGGTCGGCGCTGCGCTCGCATTTGCCGGGTTGGCGATCCTGGTCGGGGCCGGCCTCGGTAGGGCGCGCGTCGATCCGCGGCTGTGGGCCGGCAGGTGGGAGCTCGTCTCCCTGCGCGGCCAGGGGCTGGTCGAGGGCCCCCGGCCGGTTACGTTGCGCTTTTACCGGGACAGATTCGCGGGTTGGACGGCGTGCAACAAGTATGGCGCCTGGCTGCATCGTTTCAGGGATGGGGTTGCCGATTGGGAGAGGTCGGTCGACACTACCGATCTGCTGTGCTTGCGGCCCGAGCTGACAGTACAGGAGCAAGCCTACCTGGAGGCCCTGGACAGCGTGGCCGGCTACGAGGTCGGGCTCAGCCGGCTGGCGTTGATGGATCGCTCTGGCGAGACGGTGCTTGTCTACCGGCGGCGGTGGGTGCCGCGCTTGCTCGACTAGAACTCTCTCGAGAGAGAGAGGTGTACGGATGAAAGAGATCGCGATGGTCGTACTGGCGGTTTCGGCCGTTGCTACGCTCGGCCTCTCGGGCACTTGGTTCCACTTCAGCGACTATGGGCAGGTAAGAGCGGGGTTGTCCGAACTCGTGGGCGCGCAAGCCACGGACGTTGGTGCCGAGCCGGATCTCAGGTTGGAGCACATTCACGCCGCCATCCGGTTGGAGGATGGCAGCGAGGTCGAGTTGTCTGGCTTGACGCCTGCGTCCGTCCGCTCGACGGGCGTCATCGGGATCGAGGAGATGGGTGGATGGCGGGTCGCCTCGCGCGGGTGTGATTGCACCCTCGTGCAAGTGAACGCTGCTACAGGCGATCGGCAGTGCATGATGTACATCGGCAGGACGTTCGAGATCGGCAAGGGTGGAAGGCTTGGCGGGCTGGTACCGGTTCCCATCCGCAACGTCCAGGACCTGGTGGACCACTATGACGAGATCGCCAGCCTGCTGGAGAGCCTGCCGGCCCATCCGCAGGTCGGGCACCTGGTGACCGAGAACGGGTCCGAGCTGTATTACCAGCGATACCCTTCCGACCTGGAGCTGTCCGATCGGCCGGACTCGGTGTTCCGCGATGATGCGCTGCGATTCGCCGCGGCTGGGTGCAGCCGGTAGGATCTCTCAGGGGGATGGGCACATAACGGCTGAAGGCCGTTACTACGAACGTAACGATGCCCTGCGAATGAGTTCGCGGGCAAGATCGAAAAACGCGTTAAAATGCGTTGGAAGAGCATAGAGCCTGTTTTCACCAGGTTTTTGGACCTGGGCGTCGGATTCATCCGATGCCGGGGCTCGAGAGGAGTAGTGGGTGAAGCGCGTCATGTGCCTGATCTGCCTGGCATTGCTTGTAGCGGGCTGTGCGGTCTGTACAGTGACGCGGCCTCTGCCGCCGCCCTCTGAGCCGTCGCTGCCAGAGGCGGTGGCATGGGTCACCCTCACCCCGCGGGCGCGCACGCCGGTCCCGACCGTCGTGCCGAGCGAACAGGTGCTGAAGCGTAGCGGCCTGCTGTGGCGAGAGTGCGACCCGTCCTCCCTGGACCTGCAGCAGGCGGAAGCCTGCCTGGGCCGCCCGCTGCCGGCCCTCGACGAATCGGAGGAGGCGCGCTTTGGAGTGCGCACGGATCGTGGGCTAGCCCTGCAGGACGGGGAGGACGCCTACGAGGTCCGCAGCGGCGAGCTCGGCCCCCTGCTCTGGTCGACGCTGTACCGCAACGGCCGGCCGCTGCGCACCATCTGGGATGGGACGCCCTTTCACCCGCCGGATATCTCGCTCCAGTTGATCGACGGCAAGGTGGCCTGGGAGTTCTACGGCGAGCGCGTCCAGACGGTGATCTATGACGGTCGGGATCTACGGTCGCAGTACGACCTCGATGCCGCCTACCGGCCCTACGAGCTGGATGGCAAGCTGATCTTTGTCGGGAAAAAGGAGGACGCATACGTCATCGTGTACGACGGGGAGCAGGTTGGGCCGTCGTTCTACGAGATCATCATCGCCTACTGCTGCGAAACCTCGCTCTATGCGCCGCGCTTTGGCGAGGGGCGGTACGTCTTCTGGGGGCACCGTCTCGGCTCGGAGGCACGATACGCTTGCCGTCGCCCCTGATTGTAGGAAATAGAGGATCGTGCAGATGGACGCGCAGGGATGGAATCTGAACCACAGAGGGCGCGAAGGAGGCAGAGGAGGAGCAGAGATGAGCAGGACCGTTGCCACGGTAACGCGCGCGACCGGGACGTGCAACGCGGGGTACGAGGTCGGTGATCGGATCGTCGTGGACCGGGACACGGCGTGCATCGACAAGGAAGCGTCGGATCAGCTTTGCATTTTCGCACTCGGGGCGATCCTGTCCAGCATGTGCCGCATCGAGCCGGGGAAGAGAGTGTTTGCTTCGTGCCCCGATCCGGCGACCGGGCTGGGTGGGAACGTGCTGTTCGAGATTGTGGAGGTGGAGGATGGGGAATGAGAGAAAGGTGCTGGCGGGCCCGAGCCGGATTCATGGCACGTGCCCGGCCGGGCACCAGGTGGGCGATGAGCTCGTAATCGACGGAATGGAGGTCCGCGCCCTGAAGGGACCGCTGTGCTATGTCGCGCTGTCGGCGTTCACGTGCCAGGTGACGCAGATCCAGCGCGGGCGGGCGACGAACCACCTGTCGTGCCCGGGCTGTGTGTCGGATGATGGTCAGCAGAACCGGGTGGTCTTTGTGCTGAGCCGCGAGGATGCGTGGGATCTCTCGCGTAAGTACTCGGCGTACAACTGGGCGCGGATCGACGGCAGGGCAACCGAAGCATCCGAGGATCACTGCAGTCGGTGCTGGACGTACACGCAAGCGGGAGACTATGCCCGGGCGGAACGGGAGATCGAGCAGGCGATCGCGGCTATGAGCGGAGGAGAGAGTCGGGGTTGGCGAGAACGATGATGCTTTGCTTCAGCGGAGCAGGTCCGGTGGTGAGGATGGCCTCCGCAGTTGCAGAGGCCAGCGATGCTGTGCGCCAATCAGCCGTCAAGATTCCATTTCTTGCTGTGGCAAGGCATTTGCGATCGCCCGCAAGATCGTTTTGACCTGCTCCGACGTCTTGAACACCCGGGCTAGTTCTGGCTCAAGCACCACGATCAGACTGCCTTCGGCGATATCTCTCGCGAAGCGGTTGGGACGAGCTTTGTTATAGTCAAAGGCATACTCTGGCAGCATATCGTCCTCGGCCTCGTCGTGGCCGTCTTCAATGGTATCTGTTTTCTTCATAGTCGTTTCGCTCTCGGTTCGTTGCACGTCGCGCGCTGATGATCCGGACCACTCCTGGCTCGCGCTCGGTAAAGCATACCAGCAACAGGTGACCGTCACTCGAATGTCCGATGATGATCTCCCGGAGTTCGTCTACCGAATGTAGCTCATCATCAAAGATGTACGCTAATGGGTCGAGAAACACCGTTTGCGCTTCCCAGAAACTGACGCCATGCTTCTGGAGGTTGGTCTCGGCTTTTCTTCTATCCCATTCGAACTGCAGCTGCATCAGGTACCTCTGACCCTAAGGCAAGCATCGTTCGTCAGGAGCAGTATAGCATCACACTGAATGGACAGTCAAATCCACGTGCGCTACTATCCCTTGTGCACAGCGTGAGGCGATATATGATACGATGTGCTCTGGCAAGGCAGTATGCACTTGTCTGAGCGGGGAGGCAATCAGAATTGAGCACGGTCAAACGTGATCGCGGGCCGGTAGCGGACTGGCCGATCTGTTCGCCTGATGAGATGGGCGTGTCGTCGTCGCTGTTGTTGGATCTCACGCGGTGCATCGAACGCGAACTGCCTTATGTCCGCTGCCTATTGGTCGTACGCGGGGGATGCCTCGTCTACGAGCGCTATTTTCACGGGCCAGGGCGGGAGGATCTCCACGAGCTGATGTCAGGGGCCAAGAGCCTCACTGCCACGCTGGTCGGGATCGCCCTGCAAGAGGGGTACCTGCACGACGTGGATCAGAAACTCGTCGCATCTTGCCCTGGCTGTGCCGCCTGGAACACCGATCCGCGCCTCGAGCGGATCACGTTGCGGCATCTCCTGACCATGACGTCCGGCCTGAATTGGGGCAACAGCCCGGCAGAGGTCGACCGGTGGCTGCAATGTGATGGTTGGCTGCGGCGCGCCTTCGAGCTGCCCGTGGTCGACGAGCCGGGCACCACGTTTGCCTACAAGCCCGACCCGCGGCTGGCGGCATGGATCGTCTCCCAGGCGACGGGTATGGCTACCTCTGCCTTTGCGCGCAGGTACCTTTTTGATCCGCTGGGTATCTCGAGGTGGCAGTGGCCGGTCGATGCAGGCCAGGATGGGATGTCGCTGCGCCCACGCGACATGGCCAAGATAGGTTCTCTCTACCTGAATGGTGGGCGTTGGGGCGACAGGCAGGTGGTGCAGGCCGCGTTTGTCGGTCAAGCCGCGCGCCGGCAGGTTCAGGGCGGATTTCCCGAGTACGAGGGATACGGCTATGATTGGTGGGTGACGACGATCCAGGGCCGTAGAGCATTCTATGCCGGCGGCTTTGGCGGGCAGTACATCCTCGTGGTTCCAGAGCTGGACCTGGTCGTGGCAATCACGTCGAATCCGGATCGACCACACCTGGAAAACAGGACGATCGTCGGCGAACGGGTCGTGGCGGCTATAGATGGAGGATAGGGACGGCGGCGTCTGAGATGCGTTGCCGCCCCGGTTCGTCGTTTGCGCTCACCTGGACTAGCGACCTAGGCCAGAGGGAGGGTACGCGAATGGTTGAGGGCACGTCGCCGGAGCGACTGATTCGTTACTGCGGAGCGGACTGCAGCCAGTGCGATACGTACAAGCGTTTCCTGGCCGGAGACGCCAGCGGGGTGGTGAACTCCGAAACCCAGTACCGCTGCTGCTGGCTTCCCACGGACTATCCAAGGGGCAGAGATTGCCCGATCCGGACGTGCTGTGATGAGAAAGAGATACTGCTTTGTGGGGAGTGCGAGCAGTTTGAGGTATGCGACAGGATGCAGGCGTTCTATGCCCAGCCGGGCTATGACAAGCTGCGCGCGACGATGCTGGAAGAGGTGCCGAGGAGACGGGCTGGCGAGGGTGGCGATGCTTGGGCAGAGGAGAGCGAATGACGAGACGGAACAGTGTTGTCAAGTGAGTGGGAGGTCTCGATGTTCGAGTATGACACGCGAGTCTCGCTCGACATAGAGGAGCTTTCGCCTCTGCAAGATCGGGATGGCATCACGGTCCGTGACATTGCCTACGCCAGCCCACGGGGAGGAAAGGTGACGGCCTACCTGGTCGCGCCAGAGGGGAGTGGCCCATTTGCCGGCGTGCTCTACCTACACCCCGGGCAGTGGGACCGCTCTTGTTTCGTGGAGGAAGCGATCGCGCTCGCCCGGCGCGGTGCCGTGGGCCTGTCCGTCGACGCCCCGGTTAAGCGCCCGCCCCGGTTCGCCGTGCGCCATCCCAGGACGGCCCAGGGATACCTCGCGCGATGGACGCAGATGATCGTCGACCTGCAACGCGGCCTCGACCTGCTCACCTCCAGGCCGGACGTCGACCCAGAGCGCATCGGCTACGTAGGGCACAGTTATGGGGCGACGTTGGGCGGCGTGCTGGCCGGCATCGAAGAGCGCGTCCATGCATACGTGTTGATGGCCGGGCTCGTCGCGCACAGCGAGTGGTGGCGCAGCGGCGAACACGAGTACTATCGACACTTTCGAGAGCAGGTGAGCGCAAAGCAGGTGGACGAGATGGTAGAGACGATGGCTCCGCTCGACGCGATCCATTTCATCGGC